>Ga0315541_1000005_pt1 | contig 220851 bp, 227 predicted proteins | sample SalMarSW160190MG_FD_203095 | JGI IMG/M metagenome (GOLD analysis project Ga0315541, IMG submission 203095) | Salt marsh sediment microbial communities from the Plum Island Ecosystem LTER, Massachusetts, United States - Salt Marsh Sediment SW1601-190 ... | reverse complement strand
AAAGGTTAGCTGAGTATGCGGCTCGGCAATTCAACCAAGCCCAGATATATACACCCACAAATCAAAAGATAACAATAGAGGTAGAGAAGCCACCATCTTAGCATTTTCAATGTTTAATTTATTTCCAGAAGGTGGAATCCCTGCTGCACCTACTTTGTGAGCTTTGCGGTTAAAAAAGTTTGTAAAAAAAAAACAAGATCTTGCAAAATTGTAGTACAGGGATCAGCACGGATTTGCACAGAAAAAGGTTTAAAATGAGCAGGTTGCTGCGTTTTGTTATGCAGCCAGAGTTCCTTCCCTGACCGGAGAAGATTTTTTGTGGATGATAACATCCACAAAGAGCGAGAGAATTTCCTGACTGCTGATCCCTGAAAACTGTGAGCTGTTTTGCTGTGAGGATCTGGCCGAAATTGAACTATTTTCTCCAACTCTGGGGGAGAAAGCTCTTCCCTTCCCCAGCCCCTCTGGATGAAGATGAGGGGATCCCTCAATTGGTAGTGATCACCGATACCCTCGATCTCCACGGATACTTTCCCGAGCAGGTTCCCCAGCTACTTGATGATTTTATTCAAAATGCCCATCGGCTCAGGCTGCCGGAGGTGAAGATCATCCATGGGAAGGGGAAAAGTAGATTGAAAATGGTCGTGTGGGAGGAACTGGAGAAGAATCCACTGGTGGAGTCGTTCCGCCATGCCCATCCCCTCTCTGGTGGATGGGGGGCAACAATGGCCGTCTTGAGATTTCGGAATTTTTAAGAAATCCCGAAATCTTAGGGGGTTGTTTGAAGTCCCGACTTAGGTCGGGATTCAAGGGTGACAGCGGAGCAATCCGAACAAGCGCAGGATTGCGGAGTGCCAGAGGGTCGGTGAGACCCTATGGAGAACTTTGCGACCGAAGGGAGCTAAGTTCTGAGTTGAAGATTAAACCATTTCTCCTTAGCTTGGTCTTGGTGGCTGCTGGTCTGGAGACCAATGAGAGCCTGGCCAACCAACATCAACCAATAAATCTGCGGAAGGGTTCAGCCCTGGCAGACGGGAAAGAGGGGGATGGGTGGTTGGGGGAGGATAAGCTCAAGCACCTGATGGTCAGCGTATTCCTCACCGGAATTGGCTATCGGCTCTGTGCTGATGGGCTTGACTGGCCGGCGAAACGCTCAAGAGCTATCGCCTCCTCCTTTACCTTCTCCTTAGGGTTGGGCAAAGAGTTAAGGGATCGGACCCAAGGGGGGGAGAGCTTCAGCCTTAAGGATCTGGGGGTCGATCTGCTGGGCATTGGGATAGGCCTTTTGATTTTCACCACCTGGTAGGATGGGGAAAAGCCGTCAGGTGTGGGGATGGGTAATCTACGACTTTGCCAATACCATCTACTCTATGAATGTGGTCTCCCTCTACTTCTCCCTCTGGATTACGGTGGACAATGGCAGGGAGGACATTTGGGTTTCCCTGGCCAATTCGCTCTCTATGCTCTTGGTGGCCCTCTCTCTGCCTGGCTTGGGGGTGATCTCGGATAGATACAAAAGGAGGATGCCCTTCCTCTTCGGGTTGACCCTTTCCTGTGTGTTCTTCACCTCCCTGATCAGCATCGTGGGCTGGACCGTCCCCTCCTCTCGTTGGAGGGTGGGTTTAGCCCTCAGCTTTTTTGTACTGGCCAACTACTCCTATCAGGGGGGACTGGTCTTCTATAACGCCCTTCTCCCCCAGGTTAGTTCACCCAGGTTTATGGGAAGGGTCTCCGGCTATGGAACAGCTATGGGCTATTTAGGGGCCATTGTGGGGCTGGCTCTGGTTATGCCCTTTAGTCAGGGGAGGCTCTTTGGCTGGACAATCCCCCTCATCGGTGGGGGGGGGAGAGTGGCCACCTTCTTGCCCACCGGGATCTTCTTCCTCCTCTTTTCGCTTCCCGCCTTCCTTCTGGTCAGGGAGGGTGGGGAAAGGGGAGCCCTCCCTCAGCCCAATCTGCGGGAGGTATGGGGAAAGGTTTGGGAGGGGATATCGAACACCAGGAGATACCCAGGGGTCTTGCGGTTCTTGATTGCCAAATACCTCTATGAGGATGCCATTGCCACAGTGATCATCTTTATGGGGGTCTATGGGAACAGGGTGATGGGTTTCAGTGACGCGGTACTCGTTCCCTTCCTGATGGTCTCCATCTCCACAGCCATCATCGGATCACTTGGCTTTGGCCACCTCACCGATAGGATTGGTCCTAAGAAAACTTTATCCCTGGTCTTGGTCGGATGGATTGGCTGCTTGTCAGCACTGGCCCTCTTCTCCACTCCATCCCTCTTTTGGGTTATCGGCTCCCTGATCGGGGCTTTCTTAGGGGGAACCTGGGCCTCATCCAGGCCCCTTTTGGTGAACCTCGTCCCCCAGAAAATGTTAGGGGAGTTCTTTGGTCTCTATTCCCTTTCCGGCAAGCTTGCTGCTATAGCCGGGCCCCTCATTTGGGGAGGAGTTGTGCTCCTCTTTCGCCCCTGGGGGATAATCAGATACAAGCTTGCCGTGGTTGCCCTTATCCTGATGGTGGCTGCGGGCCTGTTGGTTCTCCTCAAAGTCCCCGCGGACGGGCCAGGACAATTCAGAAAAGGTAAACAAGGATTTGACTATGAAGATTAAAGAGGGGTGTGGCCTTTTTGGCATCTGGGGCTCTCCCCAGGCAGCTCCCCTGACCTATTTGGGCCTTTACTCCTTGCAACACAGAGGGCAGGAAAGCGCCGGGATTGTCTCCTTTGACGGGCGGAATTTCTGGGAGCACCGCGGGATGGGTTTAGTATCCGAGATTTTCTCTTCCCAGACCTTAGGGGAGCTCAAGGGGAGGGTAGCTATTGGCCACAATCGTTATTCAACCAGTGGAGAATCCTCTCTGAGAAATGCCCAGCCCCTCTTGACTAACCTGCGGGGGAGGATGTTCTCCATAGCCCACAATGGGAACCTGGTGAATTCCCAGGAACTTATCAGGGAGTTAGAGGCTAAGGGCTCCCTCTTTAGGTCGAGCCTGGACAGTGAGGTGATCATCCATTTAGTGGCCAGGTCAAAGGGAAAAGATACCCTGCAGATGGTTGTGGAGGCCCTAAGGAGGGTGCGGGGGGGATATTCGCTCCTCATCCTCACTGCGGATGGCCTTATCGCGGTGAGGGACCCCTGGGGGGTCAGGCCCCTCTCTATGGGCAGACTGCAGGGAGCCACGGCCTTTGCCTCAGAGTCCTGTGCCTTCGATCTCATTGGCGCCCAATACCAGAGGGAGCTGGAACCAGGGGAATTGATTAGGGTAGGGAAGGGAGGGGTGGAAAGCTTCCATCCCTTCCCAGCTCATCGCGGGGCCGCCTGTATATTTGAGTTTATCTACTTTGCCCGCCCGGACTCGCGGGTCTTCGGAGTGGCCGCAGACCGGGTGAGGAGGGAGATGGGAAGGCAACTGGCGCTGGAAAAACCGGCTCAGGCCGATATAGTCATCTCTGTTCCAGACTCCTCCAACACCGCTGCCTTGGGATATGCTCAGGAGTCAGGGATAAAGCTGGAGATTGGGCTTATCCGCAACCACTATGTGGGGAGGACATTCATCAGGCCGGACCAGGCAAGCAGGGACTTAGATGTGCGGATAAAGTACAATCCAGTGGCCGGAGTTCTCAAGGGGAAGAGGGTGGTGGTAGTCGATGACTCCATCGTCCGGGGCACAACTAGCGGAAAGCTGGTGCGGATGATCCGCAGGGCCGGGGCCAAAGAGGTCCACCTCAGGGTAAGCTCTCCCCCCATTAGATTCCCCTGTTTCTATGGGATCGATACCCCAACCAAGGAGGAGCTCATCGCCTCTAAATGGGATGTGGAAAGGATAAGGGAACATTTGGAGGCAGATAGCTTGGGCTACCTCTCCATTGAGGGCATGCTTTCCTGTCCCTCGCTCCCCCCCGTTGACTTCTGCACTGCCTGCTTTAACGGGGATTATCCCATCTGATATGGCGAAGCTTCAAATGTAGAATGAAGAATGTAGAATTAAGAATGAAAGAGACTATCGTCTGGTGGCGATCAAGTTTGGGCATTGGCTCCATTACCCTCCTCTTCTGCCCTCCAGAACAGGTATTTCTCAATCCACCCTTGCTGGCTCCAGAGACTTGACACAAATTTTAAGGTCTTGCCATATGAAGCCAGCCATTTAAGCTATGGAGATTATGCCCCTGCTAAAGAAGGCTCAAGGCTATCTCCGCCAGAAGGGGATAGAAAACCCTCGATTGACGGCGGAGGTCCTCCTGGCCCATTGTTTGGGGCTAAAGAGGATTGACCTCTATCTCAATTATGACTGTCCCCTCAATGAGAGGGAGCTCTCCCGCTATAGGGAGCTTCTGGTTAGAAGGGCCAGGTATTACCCTCTGCAGTATCTCACCGGGGAAGTGGAGTTTTACTCCGCGAAGTTTAGGGTGGCCCCAGGGGTATTCATCCCCCGACCGGAGACGGAGGTGCTGGTCGAAAAGGTGAAGGAGGCCATAGAGGGTGAAGTTCTGGTGGCCGATATAGGAACGGGCTGCGGGGTGATCGCTATATCCCTGGCTAAGGATTTGCCCCAGGCCAGATTCTACGCCAGTGACATCTCCGCGGAGGCCCTCAAATTGACCCAAGCGAATGCGGCGGAGAATGGGGTTGCGGGAAGGATCGAACTCCTCTTGGGTGATCTCCTAAACCCTTTCCAGGGGCTGGAGGGGAAGTTAGATGCCGTGGTTTCCAACCCACCTTACGTACCCCAGGATGAGCTGGAGAGCCTCCCGGATGAGGTGAGGTTGTATGAACCCAAAGCTGCTATGGATGGGGGGAAAGGGGGGAGGGAGGTCCAGAAGCGGTTAATAGCCGAGGCCTGGCCCTACCTGAAAAAGGGAGGGATACTGGCCTTGGAGGTGGGAGACTCCCAGGCAGAGGTGGTGATGGATTTAATGGGGGTAAGGTATAAGGGGATAGAGGTCTTCCCAGATCTCAACGGTATCGCCAGGGTGGTGATGGGGAGGAAAACTTAAGGCGAGTAGGTTGATGGGGTGGGGGCATGGCCAGCGAGACTTCACCGGGGATTGGGAGCTGGTCATCGGGCTGAGGTTGATCAAGATCAGATCAGGGGATCTGACCGCTCATCTATTCCTATAGGTTTTGCAGTTGAGATATGAATTGACCTTCATCCCAGAGCGATGGGAAAGTCAGCTCAATCCTTTATTGGAAAGCTATAAAGGGGGAAAGATGGCTCAGGTTTTCAGGATCGTCTATCGCTGGAGTATAGCTGAGGGAATAAGGGCGAAGGCTTTGTTGGGGGCGGCCGTATTGCCCTGGAGGCTACCTTCTCTTTTTAGCTCGAATGTCGCGGAAAGGGCCCAGGAGACAGCGAAGGAGGTGGATAAGGGGAGATCAGTTGGGTGGAAACCTAAGATTGGCCTGGTAGGCGGGATTCTTCTCTTCTTTCTTTTTCTGTTGGTTCCTCCCCAGGCCAAGATGTACATCCCTGCCACTAAGGTAGTTCTCAGGCACTGTCAGAAGGATGTCGTCGCGGCCCTTCTCAAGGGAACACCGCTTGCCGGGGTGAAGAGGCCAATATCGGCGATCAATGCCCAAAATATCGGACTCATCCTGGAGAAGTCACGGGATGTGAAGGTAAAGGTTCCCAGGAACTTCTACTCCTCGGGTAGCCGGGGGATAAGCCTGTCCGCTGCCGGGGAATCGCTGCAGGGGGTGTGCAAAAGGCAGGTCAACGGTTTAAAGAAGGCCATAGCCTTGGCCCTGCTGATGGCCATCCTTTGGATAACGGAGGCCATCCCCATCCCGGTCACCGCGCTTCTTCCCCTTGTTCTGCTTCCCCTTTTGGGTGTTGCCCACTACAAGTACGCCAAGCTGCCCGGGTATTTCGTGGCCTATGCCCCCTATATGCACTACTTGGTTGTCCTCTTCATTGGTGGTTTTACCATTGCCGAGGCGATGAAGAGGTGGCGGCTTCATGAGAGGATTGCCCTCCATTTTGTCAAGTTGATTGGCTTCTCCCCCCGTCGGATCATACTGGGCCTGATGGTGGCCACGGCCGTTCTCTCTATGTTCGTCTCCAATACGGCGAGCACGGCGATGATGATGCCCATAGGCTTGGCTATCATCCTCCAGGCTGGGGGAAAACCTGGGGAGAGCAGGTTTGGCCTTGCCTTGATGTTGGGCATTGCCTATGCTGCCTCCATTGGGGGGATTGGCACCCTCATTGGCACCCCACCCAATGTTGTCCTGGCCGGTTTTGCCGATACCCTCCTGCACATCAAGGTGACCTTTGCCGAATGGCTGAGGATTGGTCTGCCCCTGGTGGTGGTTCTTCTCCCCCTTACTTGGCTGATTCTTCTCAAGCTTAACCCCTTTGAGAAGCTGAGGATTGGGGGTTCCAAGGAGCTGATCACCAAGAGGATAAGGTCCCTGGGCCCTTTGAGGGGAGGGGAACTGAACACTTTTGTCGTATTCCTGTTGGTCGCCCTGATGTGGATCTTCCAGAAACCCATTTCGCGGGAACTTCACCTTCCTTGGCTGGGGGATTCGGTGATCAGCATCATCGGTCTTCTGCTTTTTTATCTCATTCCAGTGAACCTGCGACGGTGGGAGTTTACCTTGGACTGGAAGACAAACCTGAAGATACCCTGGGGGACCCTCTTTCTCTTTGGAGGGGGAATTGCCTTGGGACAGGCCCTGGATCATACGGGAGGGGCGGAATTTATCGCTATGAATCTGGTTGCTCTGAGGGCCGTTCCCCAGATTCTCCTTCTCTTCTCCATCGTCCTCCTGGTCGATTTCCTTACCGAGATCACCTCAAATACGGCCACAACGAATATGATGATGCCCGTCTTAGTGGCTTTAGGTATGGCCATTGGACGTGATCCCCTGACGATGATGATTGGGGGAGCAGTGGCCGCCTCTATGGCTTTTATGCTCCCGGTGGCCACCCCACCAAATGCCATCGTCTACGGCACTGGATTTATCAAGATGGGGGATATGGTGAGAAATGGGTTTTGGCTCGATATCTTGGCCGCGACCACCTGGACCCTGATCCTCTACTTTCTCATCTCCCTAATCTCCCCCCTGGTCAGGATTTGATGAACTTATCCGTAGGTGGCGGAAACCTTTTTGACAGGATAACAGGATTTACAGGGCTCTTGTTAATCTTAGGAAGAGGGAGAAATCCATAGAATTACCAATTAGGAAAGGAGTTTTCCAACTTCACGGTAAGCATCTCTGTGAGGGGGGGGTAGCTAATGGTTAAAGGAAAGGGATTTAGTGTATCGGGAAAGTGGTTTTTTATAATTTTATGAACGTCTACGTTCCCCTCCACCAAACACCGAAAGTCAAGAGTAAAGATTTGACCCCCCCTATTTTCAAATTTAATTTCGTAGCAACAAAAAGGAGAGAATATGAGAATAGTCTCATGGAATGTTAATGGGATAAGGGCATGTATCAAGAAAGGTTTCTTTGAATGGTTGTATGAGGTCGAACCAGACATATTATGTCTGCAGGAGACGAAGATATCTGAAGCGGAATTAACAAAGGAGCTAATACAGCCGAAGGGTTATCATACATATTGGAATACTGGAGAGAAAAAGGGGTATGCCGGAGTGAGCATTTTCACCAAGGAAGAACCCACCAAAGTGGAGAGGGGAATAGGTGTGGGAAAATTTGATAAAGAAGGAAGATTCCTTATCTTAGAATACAATAAGTTAGGGTTAGTTAACGCCTACTTTCCTCATTCACAAAGGGATTTGAAGAGATTAAATTTCAAACTGAAATTTAACGACGCCTTTTTAAAATTTGTCGAAAAGCTAAAGGAAAAAACCAAAAGGATTATTTTGACCGGTGACTTTAATGTTGCCCATAAGGAAATTGACTTGAAAAATCCGAAACAGAATGAAAATAATGCTGGATTTACAATTGAAGAGAGGAGATGGGTTGACGAGTTTTTATCAAAAGGCTGGGTCGATACCTTCAGGGAATTTGAAAAGGGGCCTGGACATTATACTTGGTGGTCATACCGATTTAATGCCCGGAAGAGAAACATTGGCTGGAGGGTGGACTATTTCTTTGTCCCCACGCAGTTTCTAAAAAACATTGAGAGTTCCTACATTTTAAAGGATGTTTTAGGTTCCGATCATTGCCCCATTGGGATCGAACTGAAGATTTAATTGCCTTGCGGCAAGAAGGTTGAAAAATCAGCCAGCCGCAGCCTTCAGGTTGCGCAAGGGCGATATAGGGGACGGTGGTGCAGAAAGTGCTTGAGGGGTTGATGGATAGGGGGAGAGAAACGGGAGGAATACAGCTCAATTTTCGATTTTTCGCGGGCAGGAGACTTGCTGATAACCTATATTGACATCAGGCATCGAGAGTCAAAAGTAAAGATCTGACCCCCCTCATATTTGTCAAACATCGAGGGCTGACCCCATTCTCGTATGTAGAGATGGAGCTCAGCGGCGGTGCCTTAGCGTCCTCCGCTGCAACGATTTGTTGGAGATTTCTTTCCTTCTGTCAACTATAGCACTCCATGGATGACGCTCCATCTCTTGCAATGTTGCAACCATTTCATTGAGGTCGTAATTATGTCGTTTAGCGAATTCATCCCTGTTCCGCCATACTTCTAACAGAATTTTATTCTTCTCCATTTTCACTTACCTCCATAAACTCGATTGGGGTGCAAATTTCTGGGCATAAGTAGCCTTCTGCGCTACACACACTGCGCACTAAGGGTTTTGTTGCAGGATTGTTGATGTGACGGCAATTCCAAGTGAGTAAATAATCTGTGCCATGAACGGTAGCTGTTGCAATATGAAGTGCATCAGCTTGGGCTTTACCAGGTAGAGCACCTTGTGCTACAAATGTAGCAGCCAACTGCCGGACACCATCAGTAATTTTCAGTTCAGGGATTCCCCGGAGCAACCTAAGTCGTTTTGCTGCTACATCTTGATCTCCTGCTTTGGCTTCAGCAATTACCAGCTCAGAGATGAAAAGATCATATATGTTTCGCTTGTCCTCCCACCATTCGGTTGTAATTTGTTGACATGCGGCAGTGAACAAGTCTCGGCTTGTTTTAGCAGCCAAGTAGCTAATAATCGAAGTTTCTATGTATACACTTAACCTTTCCATACACTCAGTTACCCCAGAACACTTAGTGATGTTTCGAAAATTCCATGAATTCCGAAGTATCCGGAATTGTTTGAAAGAGGTGAGCCCCCTTCAAGGATGACAGCGGAGCAACCTGAGCGAGCACAGGATTGCGGAGCGCCATAGGGACCCTCTGGAGAGATTAGCGACTGAGGGGAGCTGATTTCTACCATAGGCCTGGCCTGCTGCATCGGCTCATCTATGCATAAGATAGCACACCTCTTCCCCTGTGTCAAGTTGTGATTAGCTATAATCTGGCTGATGGCCTCACAGGGTTACCACCCGGAATAGCTTCTCTCTTTTATCCAGGTAGGCAGAAGTTGGTCAACGATTACAGAATATGAAGAACGGTGTGCAGAAAGTGCTTGAAGATTTGAGGAATATGGAGAGTATGGCCATATTTTAAATATGGTCAAGTATTTCCTCCAAGACGGCCTCCGCCTCCTTTTCCCTCCCCTTGGGGACTAAGATCTTTACCTCCATCCCCCCACTGCCGTAGGCGGTAGAGAGAACGTCCCCCTTGATGATGGAGGGGATACCCCTCTTCTCCAGCACCTCCTTGACCATCTGAGCATAGTAATTTGTGGGAAGGGTGCGTAGGGGAACAAATTCGTTTTTATCCGCTTCCTGAATCATTGTCCTCCTTTTCGGGTTGACCAAACATTCCTTCCAGTATAAAGAGGGCTTCCTCCCTCCTCTCCGCGGGGACGGAGAGGGAGATGAAAGATGACTTTGGGCTCCAAGTTAGTTCCAGGCCGATGAAGGTATTTCCCGGGTTCCCCTCAGCCAGGATGGTGGGAATGCCCTTTGCCTCCAAGGCCTCCACGGCCATATGGGCCTCTATGGGATGGGAGAATCTCCAAACCTCTACCGGTTCCGTAACTTCCTCCATCTATAGTATTCCACGACTAAAATCATACATTTATCGGTAGTCAGCCTCTTATAGCACAAAAGATCGGGATCTGCCCTCACCTTGCCTTTTTTATCTCCTGGTGGGTAAGGATACTCCCTTCCCCTCCCCACTTCGCTCTCCCTTTATCCCTTTCAGGGATAAGGAGAGAATTGCCCACCCCTTGGTTGCCTCTAAATACTCTCTTGCCAAACCCTGCGGCGAAAAGCACATTTCCCCTTCCTACCCTCATGTAGATTTAGGGATGAAAAGGACCACTGGTCAGGGAGTGAGCCAACAGAGTTTGCGGCATAGATCCATTGCTCTCATCTCTCTTCTTGCCTATGGAACATCAATTTCTCAACCTATCCTTGATGGTTACAATAACCTGACACGAATCTCAAGATGAGGGTTTGTGTAAACATCTAAATATAAAGATAACCAATGCCAAGCCCAAGAGATCGGCCAGGAGGTCCCAAGGGGAGGAGTCTCTGCCCGGGACGAAATACTGATGTAGCTCGTCGGTTACCGCCCAGAAGGCTCCAAAAAGAAAGGAGAAACTATACCGGTGTTGGCTTAATCTCTTCCAGTTTCCCAAAGACCTGTAGAGGAGGAAGCCAAAGATGGCGAACTCGGCCATATGGTAGAGCTTGTCCTGGAAGGAGAGGCCCAGTTCCGGGGTGGAGATCGAGGAAAAGGAGGAGAGGCTAAAAATCAAGAGGGCGTAGATGAGGGCAGGTAGGTGGTATTTGATGAATTCTCTATGGGTTAACATATCCGGGGTAATTGCTCTCCTTCCAACATAAGGAGGGGACGGGTCCCTCCAATTTTGGTCTGGAGGAAGACCCCCTCTGGTTCCTCCTCCACCCGGCCGACAACCTGGGCATTCTTCCCCAAAGGGTGAGATCTTAAAGCCCGTAGGGCCACCTGGGCCAGCGCGGCAGGCAGGATGAGAATAAGCTTTCCCTCATTGGCTACATAAAGGGGATCAAAGCCCAAGAGATCGCAGATCCCCCTTACCTCCTCCCTGATGGGGATATCCTCCTCCTTAAGGAATATCCCCACCTTTGAGGAGTTGGCGATCTCGTTGAGGGCTGTGGCCAGGCCTCCCCGGGTGGGGTCACGCAGGGAATGGATCTGGGTGGTCTCCTTGAGGATGATCTCTAAGAGGGGGGTGAGAGGAGCACAGTCGCTTTTCAGGGAGGATTTTATCTCTATCCCTTCCCTCTGTGAGAGGATGGCCATCCCATGATCCCCCAAGGTGCCTGAGCTGATTACCGCATCCCCTGGCCTGGCCCCTGATCCGGAGATCTCTACACCAGGCCAGATCCTTCCCACCCCAGAGGTGGTGATAAAGAGCCCGTCTGCTCCTCCCCTCTCCACCACCTTTGTATCCCCGCAGACTATCTGCACCCCTCCCTCCTGGGCCGCGGCCGCCATAGACTCCACCACCCTTTCCAAGAGACTTAAATCGAGGCCTTCCTCGATGATAAAGCCCGCTGCCAGGAAGAGGGGTTTGGCCCCCTTCATCAAGAGGTCGTTGACCGTACCGCTGACCGCCAACCTCCCAATATCCCCTCCTGGGAAGAGGAGGGGCTTGACCACATAGGAGTCAATGGTAAAGGCCAGCCTCTCCTTTAGAGGAAGCTCGGCGGAGTCGTCAAGGGGGGCCAGGATGGGATTGGCAAAGCTTTTTAGGAAGATCCCCTCGATTAACCTTCTGGTGGCCCGGCCGCCGCCGCCATGGGAGAGTAGTATCTCCTTAACTTTCGCCATATTTGTAATAGGCTGCGCAGGCCCCCTCGGAGGAGACCATACAAGGGCCCACTGGGGTTTGTGGGGTACATCTCTTCCCGAAGAGGCCACAGTCTGGAGGGACCTTCAGCCCCATCATTATCGGCCCGCAGATACACCCCTTGGGCTCCTCGGCCCGGGGAGGATGAAGATCAAAGGCCTTTTTGGCATCATAATCCGCAAACTCTTCACTTAAGCTTAGACCCGAGGAGGGGATCTCTCCTATCCCCCTCCACTGGGAGTCGCACTGCTGGAAGACCTTCTCTATGGAGGCTAAAGCCTTAGGGTTACCCTCCTGGTTTACCCCCCTTTCATACTGGATTTCTACTTTGGGATCGTCATCTCTACTCTGGCGGAGAAGCATCCAGATGCCCTGAAGGATGTCCAGGGGTTCAAATCCGATGATCACACAGGGGATGCCGAATCTTTCGGGGATGAATTCGTAGGGGTGGGAGCCGATGATGGTGCTCACATGGCCGGGACAGATGAAGCCGTCGATCCTGGCCTCCTCTTGGGCGCAGAGGAAACCCATAGCCGGGGGGATGAGCTTGAAGGCGGGATAGATGAGTAGATTCTTTACCCCTTTCTCCCGGGCTAAAAGGATGGTGGCTGCCACCGTAGGGGAGGTGGTCTCGAAACCCACTCCCACGAAGCAAACTTTCTTCTCAGGGTTCCTCTCGGCTATCTGCAGGGCATCTAAGGGCGAATAGACGACTTTGACCTCCGCTCCCTGAGCCATCTCCCCCTCCAAGCTGGAATGGGAGCCGGGGACCTTGATCATATCCCCAAAGGTGGTGAGGATAACCCCCGGGATCTTGGTCAGCTCGATTATCCAGTCGATATCCTCCGCGGGGGTGACACAGACCGGGCAGCCTGGGCCGGAGAGGAGCTTCAGTCCATGGGGGACCATCCTCCTTATTCCCGAGGAGGAGATGGCCATAGTGTGGGTGCCGCAGACCTCCATCAAGTTTGTCTCCCCGGTTACTAATTTCTCTATTCTGTGTAGCAGGGCCTGGGCCAGCCTAGATTCATTCCTCATAGGAGCTGATCTCCTCCCAAAGCCGCAAGGTCTCCTGGGCCCTCTCCTGGTCGATCCTCTGGATGGCAAAGCCGGCATGGACCAAGACCCAATCCCCCAATTTGGCCTCGGGCAGAAGCATCAACCCTATTCTCCTCTCCACCCCGCGGAAGTTGGCGATGCCAAACTCCCCCTCTATATTTTTAATCTTTCCTGGAATGGCTAAGCACATCTTGCTCCATCTTTTATCAATTTTTCAAGATCTTGTTTTTTAGCAAATTTTTTCGTAGCAACCGCAAAAACGCAAAGATCGCGGAGAAAATAAAAAGCAAAAGAGAGATGAAATAAAGCGATAATAATCTTTAAACTTTGCGTCCTTTGCGACTCCGCGATGAATTATTTGGTTGCGGCTTTGCTGGACTATGCCATCTGTGCCCCGGCCACTACAGCTTGGCCCAAGGAGATGCCGCCGTCATTTGCCGGGACTAAGTGGTGGTAAAAAGGTTTAAGCCCCTTTTCCCTTAACCCATTTATCGTCTGGAAGAGGAGGTATCTGTTCTGGAAAACCCCCCCGGAGAGGAAGACCCTTTCCTCCTTCCACCTTCGGCTAAGCCTTAGGGAGGTTTGCACGATGACCTCGACCAGGGAGCGGTGAAACCTCAGGGCAATATCTTCCCTTCTCTCCCCCTTGAGGAGGTCCTCTATGACGCCATCAATTATCCTTTGGTGTTCTAAGACCAGTTTTCCCCCATCATCTTTGATCTCACAAGGATATGCCCCCTCCCCTTTTCCCCCTGCAGCCAATGATTCCAGTTCCACCGCTGCCCTTCCCTCATAGGTGTTGTGGAAACAGAGCCCCAGGAGGGCGGAGCAGACATCGAACAACCTCCCTGCACTGGAGGTAAAGGGGGAGTTTATCCCCTTCTCCACTTGCCCGATCACCGCATCCCTCTCCCCCTGTTTAAATCCCTTCCAGAGGCTCAAGGGCAAGCTGAGGGCCTCCCTTCCCCGGAAGTGAAGGAGGTAACCTAAGGCTGTGCGGTAGGTTCTCCTGATGGAGAGCTCACCGCCAGGCAGGGGGAAGGGGGCCAAATGGGCCACCCGTTGGAACCCCTTTAGATCAAAGAGGAGGAATTCCCCCCCCCAGATTGTCCCATCCAAACCATAGCCGCTTCCGTCAAAGGCCACCCCTAATGCCCTCCCCTGCCAGCCGTTTTCGGCTGCACAGCTTGCCAGGTGGGCGTGGTGGTGCTGCACCCCAATTTTCACCTTTGCCTCTAACCCCTGGGCGAACCTGGTGGAGAGGTAATCAGGGTGCAGATCGTAGGCTATTAGCTGGGGCTCTATATTCAACCAGGATTTGAACCTGCCCAAGGCCTCCTGAAAGAACCTTAAGGTTTCCAAGTTGTCCAGCTCTCCAATGTGCTGGCTCAGAAAGGCCCTCTCCCCCTTGGCTAAACAGAAGGTGTTCTTGTAGTAGCCACCACAGGCCAAGACAGGGGGGACGGAGATGGGGAGCCTGATGGGTGCTGGTGCCCAGCCCCGGGAGCGGCGAACCAATGAGGGGACTCCATCGATGGTGAGAGCAACGGAATCATCGGTCCTGTTCCAGATGGGCCGATTGTGCACCAGAAAGTAATCGGCCACTGATTTGAGCTTTTGCGTTGCCTCTTCGTTGTCCGCAATGATGGGTTCACCCTTGGGGTTGCCACTGGTCATCACCAGGGCCTGCAGTTTCCCCCCTTCAAAGAGGAGATGGTGGAGTGGGGTATAGGGGAGCATAACCCCTAAGTAACGGTTTTTGGGGGCGACAGCATCGGAGATCTTGAGACCGGGATGGTCCCTTTTCCTCAAAAGGAGGATGGGGGATTGGGGGCTTTTCAGTATGGCCTCTTCCTCCTGGTTGGTTATACAGGCCTTCCTCACCTTTTTTATATCAGGGATCATTACGGCCAGTGGCTTTGCCTCCCGCCTCTTTAGCTCTCGCAACCTGTTGACTGGCCCTTTCTTGGTGGCATCACATACCAAATGGAATCCACCCAGCCCCTTGATGGCCAGGATGTGCCCTTTGTTTAAGAGCTTAATGGCCCCTTGCAGGGGATCTGGGGTAGAGATCTTTCCCCCCTCCTTATCTAAAAGGGTAAGCCAGGGGCCACATTTCGGGCAGGCATTGGGTTGGGCATGAAACCGGCGGTTGGTGGGGTCCCTATATTCGGCCGCACACTGGGGACACTGCTTAAAGATCCTCATTGTGGTCAACGGCCGATCATAGGGGATCCCCTGGATGATGGAGAACCTGGGGCCACAGTTTGTGCAGTTGGTGAAAGGATACCTATATCTTCTGTTTGTTGGATCCCTTATATCCTGCAGGCATTCCTCACAGGTAGCCATATCAGGGGAGATGAGGGTGGGCTCCACCTGGGCCGCCTGGCTCTTCTCTATTTTGAAGTCCCGGTAATTGCTCCATCCCTGGGGATGAACCTCTATCCCCTCCACCTGGGAGAGGGGAGGGGCCTTTGTTTGCAACTCCTCGAGAAAAACCCGGATATCCCCGGCAGGGCCCTCGGCCTCAATAATAACGCCCTGGGTGGAATTGGACACCCTTCCCCTTATCCCCCAGAAATGGGCCAGGTTGTAGACAAAGGGCCTGAACCCTACCCCTTGCACCACCCCCTTTACCACTATCCGTAGTGCCTCCCTTTTCTCCTGAATTGCCACCTTCATCATTGTCAAGTTTTCCTCAGGATTCAAAAAACCTTGGTGATGGGATAAGATCTGGTCTCCCCACGAGCGGATTAGACTCATACTTGTAAGGGGAGAAGTCTCCAAGTTTTGTCCACAGTTCTCCCCCAGGGGGGATGGAATTTCACCCTCACCTCACCCTTCAATGGAGAGGTAAAGTAGGCCTCAGGAGGTTCCTCCCACATCAGGGCTCCTGCCCTGAGGGCAGAGATTGCTTCGCCGTTCCGAAGAGTTTTCGGGACTCCTCGCAATGACGGACTCTATTCTCGTGTCATTGCGAGCGATAGCGAAGCAATCTTGTTGATTTCGGTATTGGTTGTGGGAGAGATCCCCAGACCTCAACTGAGTGGTTTTGTGCAAGGCAACAGCTAAATTAACTTAATTTCCTCCCACCCAATTGTCAAGGGGAAAGATTTTTTTAGAAAAAGCTTGACAGGGGGCAGTCGGCTTGCTATTATACATTGTGAATTTCTTCACAAGGAGGGAGGAGTTTGGAATCTAAGGCTCCAACGGCAACCATAGCAAGGCTTTCTCGCTATTATCGTCGCTTAACCCACCTGGAGGTTGAAGGGGTAGATACCGTCTCCTCGGAGACCTTGGGGGAGGTGGAGGGGGTTACCCCCTCGCAGGTGAGGAAGGACCTCTCCCTTTTTGGCAGTTTTGGCACCAAGGGGTTGGGCTATCCGGTCTCCGAATTGAAGGGAAAGGTTGCCTCTATCCTGGGTTTGGATAGAAAGTGGAAGGTTGGTTTGATTGGGATGGGCAATGTGGGTTCCGCCCTGGTGGGGTATAAGGAATTTCACAAACAGGGGTTTGAGATTGTGGTCACCTTTGACAATGACAAGAGGAAGATCGGGAGCAAACGGGATGGGCTGGTAGTTAAGGATGTGGAGGAGATGGAGGATTACCTGAAGAGGGAGAAGGTGGATATCGTGATTTTGGCTGTCCCGGCAGATCAGGCCCAGAAGGTGGCCGAAAAGGTGGTGGGATGTGGGGTGAGGGCCATACTGAACTTTGCCCCAGTCTCCCTTAAGTTACCCCCCAAGGTCTTTGTGCGCAATGAGAATATGGCCATCGAGCTTGAGGCCCTCTCCTTCTCCTTGGTGAATAAGAAGATTATTGGCTAAAGATTTGGCCCTCCCCTTAGCGGGGCCTGTTGGGGGAGTTTAGAACGGCTTGATACAACTGGGTTTTAGGCATAAGCTCTGGATTCAATTATACCGACCTTGAGAAATCCCTTAAAAAAGGACTTGACATTCTTTGATTGATTGTTATCTTTAAGCTGAGTTTGTGAAAAAGTTCACAAAATGGATACCCTATTCATCGAGAAAAAGGATATTATCCCCTTTTGCAAGGCTTTGACCCATAAAGCGGAGCTCTACTCCAGTGTGGGGAGGAATGGGGGGATACACCTGGAGAGGTTAGCGGGAGGTAATTTAGAGGATGTGCTAACTGGGGGGAGGAGGACGGTGGAACCACTTAAGGCCCTCTTCTTTCTGCCCCTCTCCAAGGTTGCCGAATATTCATCGGCCAATTGGACCTCTCAGGGGAAGGAGAGGATAGTTTTAGGGGTGAAGGCCTGCGATTTAAAGGGGTTTGAGGTTTTAGACAAGGTTTTCTTGGAGGGGGAATACAAGGACCCCTTCTATGAGGCCAGGAGGAAGGCGACCCTGATCATCTCCGTCGACTGTACTAAGCCTGAGGATACTTGCTTCTGCACCTCTATGGGTGGAAAGCCATACCCAGAGTCTGGATTTGACCTTAACTTCTCTTTCCTAAATGAGGGGGCGATAGTGGAGATAGGTTCAGAAAGGGGAGGGGAGATAACCGGCGAATACAAGGCCTTCTTCCGTCAGCCGACCGCCGCTGAGTTAAAGGAGAGGGAAAAGAGGAGAAAAGAGATAACCAGCCAGGTGGATGAATACAATGTTAGGTGGGGAATAAAGCCACCCTATCATAACCTGGTAAAAAGGGCCACGGGCTCCCCGTTATGGGCCAAATTGGCCGAACGATGCGTAGAGTGTGGGGCTTGCCTGTACATCTGCCCTACCTGCCGCTGTTTCCTGCTCTATGATCAGGGAGAAGGGAAGGCCAATGAGAGGGTGATGATCTGGGATGGTTGTTATTTCCCCGGTTACTGGAGGATGGCCGGAGGCCTTACCCCCAAGCCCAGACTAACCACCAGGTTCGAGAACCGATTTAACTGTAAGTTCGACTACTTTGTGGAGAATTACGATGTGGAGGCCTGCACCGGCTGTGGCCGCTGCATAGAGGCTTGTATGGGCAAGATCGACATCAGGGAATGTCTTCAGGAATTGAGGGGAAAGGCTAAACCGGACATTTTGGAATTTCTTAAAAATTCTGAAATGTCAGGGGATGTTTGAAGTCCCGCACTCATGCATGCATAAGTGCGGGGTTCAAGGGTGACAGCTCTGCAATCCGAGCGAGCGGAAGATTGCGGAGCGCCAGAGGGTCGTGAGACCCTATGGAGAAATCAGCAACCGAAGGGAGCTAAGTTCTAAAGGAGAAGGCTTAAATGGAGAATCCCTATCTACCAGTAGAAGCAGAGCTTCTGAGGGTGGTGGAGGAGACCCCCACCATAAAGACATTTGTCCTCAAACCCTTCCAACCCATTCCCTTCCGGGTCGGACAGTTTATGCAACTCACCCTCCCCGGAGTGGGGGAAGCGCCCTTTACCCCCTCCTCCCCCCCCTATGAGGAGGAGAGAATGGAGATAACCATCCTCAAGACGGGCAGGGTAACCGATGCTCTGCACAGCCTGCAACCAGGGGAAACCTTAGGCCTGAGGGGCCCTTTTGGTAAAGGCTATCCCGTAGATAAATTTGTTGATAAGGAGATACTTATTGTGGGGGGAGGAGTGGGTTTAGCCCCCTTGCGGTCACTGCTCTATTATCTCTTTCAAAATCAGGACAAATTTAAGAGGGTCTCCATAAAGTATGGAGCAAAGAAACCAGAGGAGCTTTGTTACCAGAAGCTCTATCCCCAATGGGAGAAGCTGAATAAGGTCGACCTTACGGTGACCATCGATGTACCGGCCCCGGGATGGAAGGGAAAGGTAGGCTTGGTAACCACCCTTTTGGATGACCTGGATATTGACTTGAAGAACAGCTATGTAATCTCCTGTGGGCCAGAGGTAATGCTTAAATTCGTCACCTATAAGCTGATAGATATTGGATTTGCCCCTGAGCAGATTTACCTCTCAATGAACAGGAATATGAGCTGTGGAATTGGTAAATGTGGCAGGTGCATCATCGGGAAATACTTCCTCTGTAAGGATGGACCGGATATGTGTTATGCGGATATAAAGGATATACCGGGGGTCTTTGGTTAAGATGCAAAACGGGAGAAGAGGTATCTGTCCCTTCTGCTGTCTGCAGGATGGGTTGAGGATAGAAGGAGGGAAATTTGAGCCCCTCTTTGGTGAGGATTCCCTTTTACATTTAGACTACGACACAAATGATAAGGTGAATCAGGGTTCCCTCTGTTCCCGGGGGAATTCGGTGATTGAGCTTTTAGAGCATCCTCAAAGGTTACTTGCCCCCTCTTTTCAAGGAAAGGAGATAGGTTGGCAGGAAGCTCGTAGGCTTATGGCCTCCAAATTAGGGAAGGGAACCTCCCTTATTTTAGGTCCAAACCTCACCTTAGAGGAGGCCTGGTTGGCTAAGGGCCTGGCAAGTTCCTTGGGTCTCCAGGGGATTGCCCATCTGGCCCCCGATGATGGGGAGGCCTTTCAGGTTTTGCGGTGGTTGGGGAAGGTAGGGGAAGTGGGGATGGAGGAGATAGAGAAGGCTGATCTTATCCTCGTAGTAGGTGATGCCTTTATGGAACATCCGGTTGGCTCTCAGAGGGTGCTCAGAGCCAAGTATGCCGAGAGGAAAAACAGGCTCCTTGTCCTCGACTCGGTGAAGACCAAGACAACCTGGTTTGCCAATCAACACCTCCAGCCAAAACCGGGGACTGAAGGGTTTGTCCTGGCTGGATTGGCCAAAGCGCTCTATAAGTTAAAGCCTTCATATTTAGCTTCCCTCTTTAAGAAGATCAATTTAGAAAAGATAACCCAGATCACTGGCCTGGGCCGAGATGAAATGGAGAAGGTGACCACTCAGCTTGCCTCTGCCCGACAGGGGGTGGTTATCCTCTCTAACCTTTGGGGAAGGGTGGGACCGGTGGGGTTGGCTACATTCTTTGGCAACCTATTGGCCTCCCTTTCCGGCGGAAAATTTCTGCATTTGCCTGTCTATCAAAATGGCTTCGGAACAAGCCTCATCTTAGGGGTGGGCACAACTGGCCCTCGGCTACTGGACGGGGTTCAAAAGGGGGAGACAAAGGGCCTCTTTGTTGTGGGGCTTGACCTCCTTTCTTCCCTTCCTGGTCAACAAAAGGATATTGGATGGAAAAAACTGGAATTTCTTTGGACGACTGCCATACTCCCCAATCAGACAACCAAAGAGGCGGATTTGATCCTCCCTGCTGCCTCTGGCTTGGAGAAGAGGGGGAATCTGCTCTATCTGAATGGGGATTTGCGAGAGATGGATCCCGTTTTGCCTCCACCAGGTGGGGCTAAAGCTGATGGGCAGATCTTCCGGGATATGTCCAATGGTAAGCTTTCCTCTCCGGAGGGAGCCAAACTGAAGGAGGCAGTGAAGGGGGAATCCCTTCCAGAAAAGAATATCGCTCAGAGGATCGAGGCCCTCTGGGAAGAGGAGATAGCCAAGGAGAGCGAGGATAAATTGCCCTTTTGGTTTATCCCGTCTGCTCATCCCGCCCATTTGGGGAATGGGGCGATAACCTCTCATCTGGGTTGGGCAAAGAAGGTCTGCCCGGAGCCATCCATTGCGCTTAACCCAGCTACGGCAGCTAAATTGAAGCTGGAGGCCGGGGATAGGGCATTAGTAAGCTCACAGGTGGGAAAAGAGACATTTCACATTGAAATAAACGAACGGCTAAAGGAGGATCAGGTTACGGTTCCCGCCCACTTCCCTCAGCTACGCAGGCTCTTCCCCTGGAAGGTGGGGGAAACCCTGGGGGAGTTCTCTTTGCGGCCGCAGAGGGTGAAGATTGCCAAGGCTAAGGGGGATTGAGTTGGAGGAGAAGAGGGTCGTAATTGACCTCAATTACTGCATTGGCTGTCAGTCCTGTGCCGCGGCCTGCTGGCAGGGACATCATAAGCAATCACGGCTTTTCCACGGGGAGATAAGGGGGTTGGCTCTCCTTCCCCTGAACTGTCGCCAGTGTGAGGAGCCAGCCTGTGTCAATGCCTGCCCTACCAATGCCTTAGAAAAGGGTGAGGATGGTGTGGTTCGGCGGAAGACTATGCTCTGTGTGGGCTGTCTCTCCTGTGTCTATGCCTGTCCCTTTGGGGTGATGGAGGCGGAGCTGAGCAAGCATCTTTCCCCCAACTGTGATCTCTGTCAGGACAGGGTTAGCCAGGGGAAGGAACCCAGATGTGTGGCCTCCTGTGTCTCTGGCGCTCTCAGGTTTGTCCCCTTATCCAAGGTGTTTGGTGAGGATAAGAGGGAACTTCAAGTGGGGGCCAGGATCATCTCCAAAAGCTTATTGAAGAGGTCTTAGATGGAACTGAGCCTCAAGCCTTTGTTATATTTTCTCGTATTCCCGGGATTTGTCTTTACCGCGGTGGTTGGTCTGCTCTCCTCCTGGGTGGACAGGAAGGTCACGGCTAAGGTGCAATGGAGGGTTGGTCCCCCCTGGTATCAGAACTTTGCGGATATCATCAAGCTTCTCCACAAGGAGATAATCGTCCCTCAGGGGAGCAGGTTCACCGGTTTCCTTTTGGCCCCTATCGTAGGGCTGGCCGGGGCCACCTTGGTCTCCACGATAATATGGGTGATAAACCTCAATCCGGATTCTGGCTTTGTCGGCGATCTGATAGTAGTCCTCTACCTCTTAACTCTTCCCTCCTTAGGGGTGATCATTGGGGGCTCTGCTTCCCGTAACCCCTTAGGTGCAATGGGGGCGTCAAGGGAGATGAAGCTTATCTTGGCCTATGAGCTTCCCTTTATTATAGCCGTCTTTACCGTTGTCCTCAAGGTGGGCTCCATCCTCTTTGGGGACATAATTGGCTACCAGCAGGTATCCGGGATTATGCTTAGGCATCCCTCCTGTATAATCGCCTTTTTGGTGGCCCTGGTCTGCTCCCAGGCCAAGCTTACCCTTGTCCCCTTTGACATCCCGGAGGCCGAACAGGAGATAATTGCCGGCCCATTTACCGAATATTCTGGAGCCCCTTTGGCCATCTTCAGGCTGACCAGGGCGATGATGCTCTTTGTCCTTCCCGTCTTCCTGATCACCGTTTTCTGGGGAGGGATGAACTTTCACGGTTGGCAGATATTAGCCTCTTGCTTAAAGTATTTAGCAATTTTGGTCTTTATCATCTTAGTGAAAAACACAAATCCCCGTCTGAGGATAGATCAGGCCATAAAGTTTATGTGGGGTCCGATGACTCTTCTGGCCATCGGGGGAATGGTCCTGGCTGTAGTGGGGCTTTAAAGGAGGGTGGCTGATGGGATTTAAATCCTGGTCTCTAAAGAAATCCCCGTGGATATTCCATGTCTGTACCGGTTCCTGCAATAACTGTGATATCGAGCTATTGGACTGCCTTACCCCTAAGTTCGATGTGGAGAGGTTTGGTATCCTTCTGGTGGGGAGCATCAGGCATGCCGATGCTCTGATAGTTACTGGGGCGGTGACCAGGCAGGCAGCCCCTAAGCTCAAATACCTCTGGGAGCAGATGCCCAAGCCAGGATTGGTCGTTGCCTTGGGGGCCTGTGGTTGTTCGGGGGGGATTTTCCGGGACTCTTATAACATCGTTGGTCCGGTGGATAGGATCATCCCCGTAGATGTTTATGTCCCTGGATGTCCCCCCAAGCCGGAGGCGATCATCTCCGGGATCGTCAAGGGATTGGCCAAGCTTTGAGGCAATAGTTCACCACTGATAACCACAGACTGACAAAGAATTGGTTAATGATCAATTAGCAATTAACAATTATCAATGGGAAATGGCACACACCTCAGGATTTTCTGGCTTTATTTCATTTTAACTTGCTAATTGTTAATTGACCATTGATGATTGCCATTCCGTGGTGAATTCTTACATTTAAGCTATGGATGTAGCCAAAGAGATAAAAACTAAGTTCGGGGAAAAGGTGAAGTTGGCTATCAGGTCACCTAAGAGGCTATATTGCTTGGTGGACAAGGGAGATCTCCCTTTAGTGGCCCGTTTCCTCTTCGAGGAGCTGAAGGCCCGTTTCTGCACGGCCAGTGCAGTGGACACCAGAGGTGGGATTGAGGTCCTCTATCATTTCTTTTTTGATCAACTTTCCCTGATGGTTAGCTTACGAACCCTCCTTTCCAAGCCATCCCCACAGATAGAGTCGCTTGCCCCCTTCCTTAAAGGGGCTGAATGGATAGAAAGGGAGATAGCTGATCTTTTCGGGGTAAGGTTTGCTGGCCATCCCGATCCTCGCCGGCTTATCCTGCCGGACGATTGGCCCGAGGGGGAATATCCATATCTCAGGGGGGAGGATTGAAGACTACCATTCCCATAGGGCCCTATCATCCCCTCTTGGAGGAGCCAGAACTTTTCAAGCTGGTAGTGGAGGGGGAGACCGTGGTGGATATGGACATCAGGATTGGTTGGAACCATCGGGGGATAGAGAAGATCGCCGAGAGCAAAACCTACGATCAGGTTATCTTCTTAGTGGAGCGCATCTGTGGCATCTGCTCCACCTCCCATCCCATAGCCAATGTGCTGGCTCAGGAGGATCTGGCCGGGGCTGAGGTGCCGGAGAGGGCGCAGTATATCCGCTCCATTGTGGCCGAGCTGGAGAGGCTACACAGCCACCTTTTGTGGCTGGGTTTGGCCGGCCATTTTATTGGATACAACACCATCTTTATGTGGGTCTGGAAGGCCAGGGAACCCATCCTCGATCTCTTTGAGCTCATCACGGGGAATCGCAACGACTATGCCATGCTCAGGCCAGGCGGAGTGCGGCGGGACATTTATAAGAAGGACCTGCCAGCAATTAGGAAGGTGATGGACGACCTGGAGTCGGCCAATGAGATGTTTACCAAGGCCATTTTAGATGACCCGGTGCTCAGCGCCCGGCTGAAAGGTGTGGGAGTGCTCACCAAAGAGGATGCCATCAGATACTGTGTGCTGGGACCCACGGCCCGGGCCTCGGGAGTGAATATAGATGTCAGACGGGATGAACCCTATGCCGCCTATGATAAGGTGGATTGGAATGTCATCGTGCAGGAAGGGGGGGATGTGTTAGCTAAGGCAGTAGTGAGGCTATTGGAGAATGTTGAATCCATTAAGATAATTCGTCAGTGCGTCGATAGATTAGAAGAACTTCCCGAGGGGGAAATCTGGAACCCTATCCCCCAGATGCCTGTTGGGGAGGGGATCGGCCATGAGGAAGCCCCCCGGGGGGAATGTTTCCATTATATTCGCTCCGATGGGGGGAACTACCCGGTGAGAGTAAAGATACGGGCCCCTACCTACAACAACCTGCCCACATTTAAGGCCTCCTGTCTGGGAGCAACTGTCTCCGATGTGGCCTTGATCACCGCAGGCATTGACCCTTGCTACTGTTGCACAGAGAGGATGGCCGCCGTCTATGACGGCTCGGACAAGAGGCTATATGACTGGCAGGATCTGGTAAGGCTATCCCAGGAGAAGACAGAGAAGATCAGGAAGGAGTTAGGGAGATAGAGTGGATCCAGTGAATCTTCTATATCCGGTTTTTGTCCCGATAATCATCGGGCTGATAATCCTCTTCTTGCCCCAGAGGCTGCGGCCTCTGCATGGAGCTCTGGCCCTTCTGGCCACCCTCTTCACCTTCATTGGTTCGCTGAAGATATTTCTCTCCCCTAAGCTTAGCTATCAGCTTTTTACCCTGAAGTTGGGGAGGGTTAAGCTCCCTTTTGAGCTACTTTCCTATCATTTCGGAGCGTTTATGGCCCTTTTTGTGGGCCTCTTTGGCCTTCTCCTCGCCCTCTATTCCCTGGGCTATTGGAGGGGAAAGGAATACCCCAACCGTTACTTCTCCTATCTGCTGATCACCGTTGGGGCCTCCTGTGGGGTTGTCTTAGCCAACAACCTGATCTGGCTCCTGGTCTTCTGGGAGGTAGTTACTTTAATGTTTTACCTTCTGGTGACCTTGGGGGGAAACAAGCTCTCTCCCTTAGCGGCCAAAAAAAGCTTTCTTATCCTGGGTTTTTCCGACTGTGCCCTGCTTTTGGGGATCGTCCTGCTTTGGGGCCTCATCGGCACGCTGCGCCTCAGCGATATCTCCGTAAGTTTAGGAAGTGGGACCTCTTATTTTATATTTATCCTGATGATGATTGGGGCAATTACCAAGGCTGGGGCGATGCCTTTCCACTCCTGGATTCCCACCGCTGCCGAGGGAGCTCCTACGCCAGTAATGGCTTTTCTCCCAGCATCCTTGGATAAACTTCTGGGGATCTACCTTCTGGCTCGTATAAGCTTAGATCTTTTCATTATGGATAAATCTATGGGGATGGTTCTGATGATTATCGGGGCGGTAACCATTGTCTTGGCGGTGATGATGGCCTTGATTCAACACAACCTAAAGAAACTCCTCTCCTTTCACGCTATTTCTCAAGTGGGTTATATGGTATTGGGGATTGGAACTGGCGTGCCCATAGGGATAATGGGAGGGCTGTTTCATATGGTGAACCACGCCATATATAAGAGCCTTCTCTTTCTCTGTGCCGGCTCAGTGGAACATGAGACCAAGGAGATGGAGTTGGATAAGTTGGGAGGATTGGCCTCTGCTATGCCCTATACATTTTTAGCCTCCACCGTGGCAGCTCTCTCCATCTCCGGGGTCCCCCCCTTCAACGGTTTTGTCTCCAAATGGATGGTCTATCAGGGGACGATAATATCCCATCAGCCCATATTCTTGGTGGCCGCTATGTTCGGAAGTTCCCTTACCTTAGCATCATTCGTCAAGGTTCTGTATTCGGTCTTCTGGGGGCAGAGGCCTAAGGCCTTGGGGGAGGTAAAGGAAGTGGGTTTCTCTATGAAAGTCCCTATGCTGATCCTGGCCCTGCTCTGTATATTCTTCGGCGTTTTCGCCCAGTTTCCCCTCGGCCACTTCATCGGGCCAGTGATAGGGTACAGTTTCTCTCACCTGCCCCGGGCCATCACCTTCTCCGGTGCCTTCTGGAGCCCTACCTTGGCTACCCTCTTGATCATTATCGCCCTCATTGTGGGGCTGATCATTTACCTGTTTGGTCACCTCAAGCTGAGGCGGACTGGACTGATGTATGTAGGTGGTGAGATAATAGATCCTGAGGAGGTGAGGGTTCCGGGGACGGGCTTCTATGAAACCATCAGCAATCTCAAGGGGTTTAAAGGGGCTTACGGGGATGCGGAGAAGGGGGCCTTTGACCTCTATTACTTGACGGGAAGGTATGGAAATAATATAGTTCAGGTGCTGAGGAAACTGCATGATGGGGTCCTCTCCACCTACCTCTCCTGGTGCATAATCGGCCTTGGTTTTCTGCTCTTTCTCCTGATAAGGTGAAATACAGTTTACAGAGATTAGTTTTCAGGGATCAGGGAAAAACTACGGCCATGCCATCAGGGCTTCTGCCCTGACGGAAGAGGAAGTCTTATTGTGGATGGTAACATCCACAAAGAGTGAGGGGATAGTTCGCCCCGCTGTACGCCATGCCGTGTCATAATATGAAATACAATTCAGAGAAGCACCATAGAAGGTCGATAAGATTAAAAGGTTACGATTATTCACAACGGGGATATTATTTTGTAAACATTTGTACAAAGAATCGGGAGTTGTATTTTGAAAGAGATGATGTAAAACGGATGATTAGAAATATCTGGTGTGATTTGCCCAATAGATTTCCAAATATTGAATTAGATGAATTCATAATTATGCCCAATCATATTCATGGAATAATTGTTGTAGGGGTAACCCTTGTGGTTGCCCGAGCTAATCAAACCCAAAGGGCAGGCACGAGGCCTGCCCCTACGAAAACGGTTGCATTAGGTGATATTGTTGGTGCATTCAAATCATTAATAACAAATGGATATATTAACGGGGTTAAAAACAAAAATTGGAAACGATTTGATGGAAGATTGTTGCAACGTAATTATTATGAACATATTATCCGCAACGGCAAGTCATTAAATAGAATTCGGGAATATATAATCAACAATCCATTGAGATGGGATACTGACATTGAAAATCCGGACAATTGGAGGAATAATTTACAGAAATCAGCTATTGGAAAGTATTATCAAAATTTATTTGCGGAAGATACAGGATAGTCGCAAGAGCCTCTTCTTATGGGAACAGATAAAATTCAGCTTTTCCTATTTACAGCAAAGGCTTCTTTTATGCCGGAACCGTTAAAATATCCTGTTATATTAAGAGTGAGCCTTATTAGGAGTTTGTTATGACCAGAAGGAAATTTGATGCATCCATTCCCAGAAAAATGTTCTGGTCTAATAAAATTACAAACAGCAAACTATGTCCCAACTGTAATGCAAAATTAAAAAGGGAATACCATACTTATTTAGTAGGCACACGGAAGAGGAATAATTATGAGACTTTTATTACTGGAAATGATGACGGTTACTTTTGCCCCAATTGCGATATAGTGGTTTTGGATTGGGATGAGTTTGCACGACTGGTGTCGGTATTCAGTAAATTTTCAAACTCAGTTGAATTCGCAGTTTTAGGAATAGTAGATACGAATGCCATTCCCAAAGATAAAAAAAGTATTCCACTGGGGAATGATGATAATCCAATTCCTTTAGTCCGGTTTACAAATCTTTCTGAGAGAAGAAAATCGGGAAAAACGCAGAGAAGAAAAAATAGAAAATGAGCAGATACTTCGTATATCATGGCATATCTGGTTCGGACTTACGTTATCAACTGAACTACCTTTCGGGTAGCTTCGTATAGCCCGAAACCGTTAAGCAAACTTGATAGAAGTTTTAGAATAGATTGGGTTAGGTGTTTTAACCTTAATGGGAGGTTGTAATTGGCTTTATTCATTGTTCTTCTTGTATTTATGATTATCGGCTCCATCATTGCAATTGAGACCAGGAACCTGCTCTCCGCAGTGATATCTGTGGGAGTTGTGGGCTTTGCCCTAAGCATCGCTTTCCTCCTCCTGAAGGCTCCGGATCTGGCCATTACCCAGGTGGTGGTAGAAGTAATCGCCCTCATCCTCTTAATCAGGGGAACCATCTCCTTGGATAACACGGCTATAGAGAAGCATAGGGACACATTTGCTCTGGTTTCTTCCCTGGTCTTCTTCGGCATCTTCCTGGCCTTTGGCTGGGCGGCCCTCCAGCATCTGCCTAAGTTTGGTGAACCCTTGATGAAGGTCTCCCAGGACTATCTGCAGACGGGTCTCCAGAAGACCGGGGCAGCCAACATAGTTATGTCCATAGTCCTTGATTTCCGGGGTTATGACACACTGGGAGAGGCCACCGTGCTCTTCACCTCCATCTTAGGGGCCTTTGTGGTTTTGAGGAAGAGGGGGAGGAAGAAGAAGGAGGAAAAGGATACCGCCAGGGTGGGGATACCTGGTGATCTTTAAGGGGGGGAAGGATATGCAAGGGATGACCCTGATAGTGAAAACCGTAGTGCGCATCGTCAGCGCCTTTATCGTGCTTTATGGGATCTACATCATCCTTTATGGTCACCTTACACCCGGTGGAGGCTTCCCCGGGGGGGTAATCATAGCCGCTGCCTTTATCCTCATTATGCTGGCCTATGGGAAGGAGGTGGCCTTAAAGAGGTTTGGCGATAGGTCCGCCTCCCTGTTGGATAACTTAGGGGCCTTGGGCTTTCTCTCCATTGCCCTTTTGGGGATAACCGGAGGTTATTTCTTCCTCAACTTCATCAATCATGGTCAGCCCTTCAGGCTGATCAGTGCGGGCACTATACCCCTCTCTAACATCGCCATTGGGATAAAGGTCTCGGTCTGCCTCTATGCTGTGTTTATAGCGTTGGCCATATTTGGCCGGGCGGTTTATCGGGCGAGGGGAGGAAAGGATTTAAAGGGAGGTGGGGAGAGATGATTGTTTATTTTCTTGCCCTTGTCCTCTTTGTGCTAGGTCTTTACTGCCTTGTGGCCAAAAAGAACATCGTCAAGAAGGTAATTGGTATGGCGATTATGGACTATGCGGTGAACCTCTTCCTTGTCTTAGTGGGCTATAGGAGGGGAGGGGTAGCTCCCATCCTCCTTAAAGGGATGGATAGGGCCAAGTTCGTTACGCAAAGCGTAGATCCTCTTCCCCAGGCCCTTGTCTTAACCTCCATAGTCATTGGCTTAGGGGTGTTAGCCCTGATGGTTGCCCTCTGTATCAGGCTATACGAGAAGTATAAGACCTTCGATATGAGTGAGATAAGGAGATTGCGGGGATGATAATTTCAAGGAGTTGTGATGCATAGCCTTCTGCCGCTTTTTATTGCCATCCCTCTGGGCGCCGCCTTTTTGGGCCTGATCATCGCCAAACTCTGGAGAGGGGCAGGAGGTCTCTTTGCCTTTTTGGGCACTCTCTCCCTGATGGTCTTCTCCTTCTGCCTATTGGGCCAACCCCCATTCATCTACAAGATGGGGGGGTGGATCCCCCCGGTGGGGATCAACTTGGTCTCCGATGGGTTGAGTGGCTTTATGCTCGTGGTGATCAATACCGTGGCCTTTTTGGCCATAGTCTTCTCCCTGAAGTATATGGAGCTCTACACGGCCAAGCCCAAGTACTATGCCCTCTTTATGCTTATGCTGGCCGGGATGAACGGCGTCGCCCTTACTGGGGACATGTTCAACCTTTTCGTGTTCCTGGAGATAGCCTCCATCTCCTCTTATGCCTTGGTGGCCTTTGGCTGTGAGCACGAGGAATTGGAGGCTTCCTTTAAATACCTCATCTTAGGTGGGGCCGCCTCTACCTTTATCCTCTTAGGGGTGGCTATCCTCTATAGTTTGACCGGCACCCTGAATATGGCCGATATGGCCCAGGTATTCTCCTCGGGAAAGGTAAACAGTGCAGCCCTCTTTGCCCTGGCCTTTTTTACTATGGGCTTTGGGGTAAAGGGGGCGCTGGTTCCCTTTCATGCCTGGCTTCCCGATGCCCATCCCTCCGCCCCTGCCCCCATTTCAGCTATGCTCTCTGGAGTTCTGATCAAGGTCTTGGGGATCTATGCCCTGACCAGGATTATCTTTAATGTCTTTGGCTTTACCCCAACTATCGGGGCCATACTGATGGCCCTGGGTGGGCTCTCTATGGTTGTGGGAGCCCTTTTGGCCATTGGCCAGGATGACTTAAAGAGGCTCTTGGCCTATTCCACCATTAGCCAGATTGGCTATATAGTTTTGGGGTTGGGACTGGGCACCCCATTGGGGATATTAGGGGGGCTTTTTCACCTCCTCAACCATGCCACCTTTAAGTCCCTCCTCTTTATGTCCTCAGGGGCCATTGAGTATTCTACGGGAACAAGGAAGTTAAGCCAGATGGGAGGGCTGAACAAGAGGCTGCCGTTGACCACTGCCGTCTCCACTACGGGCTTTCTCTCCGTCAGCGGTATCCCCCCCTTCAATGGCTTTTTCAGCAAGCTGATTGTCATTATCGCCTGTGTGCAGGCTCACCAATACATATATGCGGGGGTGGCTGTCTTCGTGGGCCTCTTTACCCTCCTCTATTTTATGAAAGTGCAGAGGCACCTTCTCTTTGGAGATCTGCCAGAACGGCTCAAAGGGATCAAGGAGGTTCCATTCTTAATGGGTTTTTCGCTGGTGGTTTTGGCCCTTCTCTGTTTAGGGTTAAGCTTTCTCTATCCGTTGATGTCCAAGACCATCCTGGCCTCGGCACGGGATGCCCTTTTGCACACCTCGGCTTACATTAAACTTAGCTTAGGGGGTTAATGGCAAGGAAGATAATAATATTTCTGGTCAGCTTTGCTACCTGGCTCCTGCTAACCTGGTCCCTTGACCCAGAGGAGTTGATTGCCGGGGCCGCCGTAGGGGTTTTGGTCGGTGTCCTCTTCTGGGATATCTTCCTCCAAGAGGGGAAAAGAACGGTTTTTGCCCCCAGGAGGTTTCTCTGGCTTGGCCTCTACATCCCAGTGTTTCTTTACTATATGATCAAGGCAAATTTAGATGTAGCTTACCGAGTCCTTCATCCGGAGATGCCCATAAACCCAGGGATAGTAAGGGTGAAGACCTCCCTGAAGACGGAGACAGGAAAGACCTTCCTGGCCAACTCCATAACCCTTACCCCGGGGACCCTTACCGTGGATATAGTTGACGATAACCTCTATGTCCATTGGATAAACATTTCTACCCTCGATCAAGAGGAGCAAACTAAGATAATCGTGACCAGGTTTGAAAAATTCTTAAGGAGGATATGCGAATGATCTGGCTTATCTGGGCATTGGTCTTCTCTTGCTTTCTCTGTCTCTATCGGGTAGGGGCGGGGCCTACACCCCCAGATAGGACGGTAGCCATTGATATATTAGGTACCCTGGTGGTGGGTGTCTGTGCTGTCTGGGCGGTGATCACGGGAAAGGATTTTTATATCAACATAGCTATTGCCTGGGCCCTTTTGAGCTTCATCGGCACCATCACCCTGGCTAAATATTTAGAGGGGAGAGGACTCGATGAGTGAGCCATTGGCAATCGTCCTCTTTGTCGTCGGAGGTCTCTTTGACCTCTTCGGCTGCATTGGGCTGGTCAGGCTGCCGGATATCTATAATCGGCTGCAGGCAGCCACCAAATGTGTAACCTTGGGAACCTGTTTTATCCTTTTGGGGGTTTTCTTTTGGTCTGGCTTCTCGGCTATGGGGATAAAGGCCCTGATTTGTGCTATATTTATCCTGATTACCTCCCCCACCGGAGCCCATGCCCTGGCCCGAGGGGCCCACATATCCGGGGTGAAACTCTGGGAGAAGAGCGTGATGGATAGGTATGCTGAGGATAAGGAAGGAAAGTTAGCCGGAGGAAAAGGTGAGAAAGCCTAAGCTCAGGGAGCTAAAGGAGGCGGTGCGGGCCTTTGTTAAGGGCCCCTATACCACCAAATTTCCCAAAGTTCCGTCCATACCTCCGGAGAGATTTCGGGGGAAGCCGAAATATGATGAGGATGGTTGTGTGGGCTGTGGGGCCTGTGCCCAGGTCTGCCCTTCAGCAGCCATCGAGCTAATTGATGAAAGAGGAAAAGGTGTAACAGGAACAAGGGAATTGGTCCTCCATTACGATAGGTGTATATTCTGTGGGCAATGTGAGGCCAACTGTATCACCGAGAAGGGGATTAAGCTCTCCCTGGAATATGACCTGGCCACCTATGACCGTAAGGAGACGGTGGAGTCAGTGGAGAAGGAGCTTCTCTTCTGCGAGTTCTGTGGCGCCCCCATTACCACTGTAGATCACCTTAAGTGGCTGGCCAAGAAGCTTGGCCCCCTGGCCTTCTCCAACCAGACTTTGATCTTGGTTTCCCATAAGGAGTTGGCCCTGGTGGACAAGACAGCCCCCCGGGACAAGAGGACGGACTATATGAGGATTCTCTGTCCCCAGTGCAGGAGAGAGGTTATCTTTACAGAGGAGTGGGGGGCATAAGGGCTCTCCCTCCTGAGGAGGGAAGTCCAAAGCCTTTTCCGCCAAAGGAGAACCCCTGTAAACAAGGTTTAATTGCCTTAATTTTTTCCTTGACATATTATCTTTCCCATATAGATTTAAAGTTTTGAGAAGTTCAGACCCTTAAAATCTCTTTGAGAGATTAACTCAGTATGCCCGTCAGTGCAGAGACAAAGGCAGACCTCTCCAGCAGGTTGGAAAAGGCCAGAGGGCAGCTTTCTGGCCTGCAACGGATGATTGAAAATGGTGAGGACTGCACGCAAATTCTCACCCAGATCAGTGCTGTGCGGGCCGCTATTGGTAAAGTAGGGATAATAATCGTGCAGAATTATATGAAGGACTGTTTGGATATCTCAGAGGAGAGGGAGATCACAGAGGTGAGGGTGGAAAACCTTGTGGGTATCTTATCCAGGTTGATCAGATGAAGGGGAATCCCAATTGGTATATTTTTTTTAATCTTTTGCTATACCCTACACCGTAGGGTAAAGGAAAGTATACCCATATGCGGTCGGGAACTTACATTTTTAAAGATAAGCTGAAATGCTTTCTCTACCTGTTCGTTCTGTCTGTTCTGGTATGGCTGGCTCTCACCTCCACCTTTCAGTGGGAGGAGTTGACCACAGGGGTGGTGATCAGCTTTTTCCTTTCCCTCCTGTTGAGTGGGCGGTATCTTGATTTGGGGTTACCTCCATTGAGCTTGAAGAGAATTATTCTTGCCCTGTGGTATATCTTTGTCCTTTTTTGGGAGATAATAAAGGCTAACCTTGATGTAGCCTATAGGGTTATCCATCCTAAGATGCCCATCAGGCCAGGTATCGTGGTGATCCGCACCGGGCTTAAATCAGATATCGCTAAGCTGGTCCTGGCCAACTCTATCACCTTAACCCCAGGGACATTTACCCTGGATATCCAGGGTGAGAACCTTCTTATCCACTGGATAAATGTCCAGGCCGAGGATATGGAAGGGGCAACGAGAATTATTGGGGAAAAGTTTGAAAAATACCTGAGGGTGATCTTTAAATGAGCATAACTATTTTCTTGGTGATAATAGGTTTGGGTGTTATTCTCTGTCTGCTCCGGATGTTGCAGGGCCCAACGGCACCTGATCGGGCGGTGGCCGTGGACACCTCGGCTACAGTAACCACTGCCCTGCTGGTTCTTCTGGGTTTTTTCTTCAAGAGATATGTCTACCTGGATGTCTCCTTGGTCTATGCGGTCTTAACCTTCATAGGGACTGTGGCCATTGCCAGATATTTAGAGAGGGGGATATAGCCCCTTAGCTGGCTTCATAAGGCAACTTCTTAAAATTGAGGTATGGTTTGCAGCCAGCAATTGCAAATTGCAGATTGTAAATTGAAAATAGCAAAATGAAAACCAAAATGTGGGGTTAACAGGTTGGAAGCAATAATGATTTTTACTTTTACACTTTGCAATTTTCGTAACCGTTTAGCCATTTGAATAGCTTCATTGAAACTAAAACAAAGACGCTCTATTCTGTCATTTCGAGCGTAAGCGAGAAATCTGGTGACATAAAGGGCTAAGATGAATTTAGATTCCTCCCTTCGGTCGGAATGACAATCCTGGATTTCTCTGCACTCAATCGACTATTATCACCTTTCTTCACATAGCTAAACAGTTACCAATTTTCAATCTGAAATTCGCAGCTTCGCTGGTTTAGATCTCAAGGAAGAGGTTTGAGATGGGAGTTGTAGGTCAGATAGTCACGGGGATTGGCGTTATTTTCCTCTTTTTAGGGAGCTTGGGGGTGTTCAGGCTGCCTGATGTTTACAACCGGCTGCAGGCAGGAACGAAGTGCACCACCTTAGGGGCATTCCTCACCATCATTGGGGTAGGGATGATGGAACCGGCCTGGTTTGTGAAGACACTGCTCATCGGTCTGTTCATTCTGGCCACCAATCCCATCTCCAGCCATGCCTTGGGGAGGGCAAGCTGCAAGAGCGGAGTTCCCCTCTGTGAGAAAAGCGTAGTGAACAAGAGCAAGGACCTATGCAAGAAGGGGGAGGAGGCGGAATGATCTTCCAGGCATTTTTAATATTCATAATGCTTATCGGGGCCATCGCCGCGGCCCTCTTCCGGGATTTAATGAACTCCGTCATCGCCTGTGCTCTGGTCAGTTTGATTGCCGCCATTCTCTTCTATTTCCTCCAGGCCCCTGATGTGGCTATGGCCGAGGCATCCATTGGAGCTGGGTTAACTACCGCTATTTTCGTCATTGCCATCAGGAGGACGAGGAGACATGAGGAATGAAGGCAGCCGAGGGTTAGTGTTCTGGCTACATTAAGTAGTCCATAGATTACTATTTTACGAAAACGTGTCAGAATGCCCAGTCCTGTGAACGGGAATGAGTGACATCCTTATAGTTCCCTCTCCCCTGGGGGAGAGGGTTAGGGTGAGGGGGGGATCGGAGGTAATTCTCACCCTCTCCTTAGTCCTCCCCCATCAAGGGGGAGGAGAGTGTTTTAGCTGAGCGGTCAGATCCCCTGATCTGCATTACGGCATATTCTCAAAAGCCCAGAAAAGGTTAGTCCGGTTAAAGCCGGGTAGAATAAGGCTACTTCGTCACCTTGCTTCCCGCAATGACATATCTTTGCCTGTCATTGCGAGGCTTGCCCTGAGCGGCAGCAAGGGGCAAGCCGAAGCAATCTTTAACCTCTGCTGCACTGTAAATCTTGTGTTTAACGCATTAAAGATATGAGAAAGTTAATTAGCTTAATCTTGCTTTTGGTTGTGGCCTTAGGGGTGGGCTTCTCCCTTTCCCAGGTGCCTTTTGGCCAGGAAAAGACTAAGGTGGGCAAATACTATGTAGCCAAAGGGGTCAGGGAAACAGGAGCAACAAATATCGTTACCTCAGTGGTCCTTAACTATCGAGGTTTTGATACCCTGGGTGAAGTCACGGTTCTCTTCATTGCTGCTCTGGGCCTGGGGGCCGTGCTCTATCGTCGCGGCAAGAGGAAAACCAGAAAGGGTTTAGAGCCGGCAAGCCTAATTCTCTCTACAGGGTGCCGTTTCCTCTTCCCCTTAATTCTCCTTTTTGGGGGTTACATCTTCATTCATGGTCATCTCACCCCTGGTGGGGGTTTCCAGGGAGGGGCGATCATCGCCTCCGCTTACCTCTTGATTTATTTGGGTTGTCGGGGGGGGAGGATAAACAAAAGAGCCTTTAACGCTATAGAATCCTTAGGCGGTTTGACCTTTGTGGTGATTGGATTGCTTGGGCTGGTAGTTGGCGGCTATTTCCTCCTGAACTTTTTCCCCCTGGGGAGGGCAAATTTCCTCTTCAGCGCAGGCATAATTCCCATTATCTATGTGGCTATTGGGTTTAAAGTTGGTTCGGAGCTGGCCGGAATTGTGGACAACCTGATGGAGGAAACAGGTGATTGAAGAAGGGAGCGCCAATAGTCTTCTGGCTAAGGGTTTTTAGCTGAAGAGGTGGAGATGGGTTTTCTCTCTAAAAGCATCTATTACATAGCATCTTTCGGGTTGATATTCATCGGTCTATACATCGTTATGGTGAAGAAGAACCTGATCAAGGTGATCATCGGATTGAGCATCATAGACACCGGGGTGAACCTTTTTCTCATCACCATTGGCTATATCTGGCGAGGAACTGCCCCCATTTATTCCCGGCCAGGTTTATCAGCGAAGTCTATGGTTGACCCTGTCCCCCAGGCTCTGGTTCTTACCGCCATTGTCATTGGTGTCTCCGTTTTGGCTTTAGCACTTTCCTTAGCCATAAAATTATATCACCATTACGGAACGCTTAACCTACGGAAAATAAAGGAGTTGAGATGGTGAAGGGGTTAAACCACAAATTTCTCCAGAATATTTGGGCCCTTTCTCCGGCGAGGTATAAGGAATGTTGAGTCCGGTGCTTTTAATTGCTGTCCCTTTGGGTCTTGCCTTCCTTTTACCCCTTTTGGGGCTTGGCTCTGAGAAGATTGGGAAATACATCCCTATTGTGGGAACGGGTTTCAATCTGGTCATCGGTCTCCTGCTTCTCCCCAAAGCCTTAAACCATCCCATCGTTGTCTCCCTTGGGGGTTGGCATCCTCCCCTTTGTATCAATTTGGTGGCCGGCCCCTTAGGAGTTCTGCTCTCCCTGCTTATCTCCTTGGTGGGCTTGCTGGTGGCCATCTATGCCCTTGGTTACATCAAAGAAGGTGCCCAGGAAAGGTATCATACCCTTTATCTTTTGCTTCTCACCGGGGCTACAGGTGTTGTCCTCACCGGGGATATATTCAACCTCTTCGTCTTCTTTGAGATCCTCTGTATCTCCTCCTATGCCCTGGTAGCTTATTGGGGAAATAAGCCAGGGGTTGAAGCGGCAACAAAGTATCTCATCCAGGGTTCCCTTGGGGCTTCCTTTATCCTTATCGGCATTGGTTTGCTCTACGGCCTTTTTGGGACGCTTAATATGGCAGATATTGCCAATAGTATAACCAACCAGGCAGCGGTGATCAATCAGCACCCGATGATCTTGTTTGTCTCTTTGGCATTTTTGATAACCGGATTTGGGGTGGAGGCGGCCATTTTTCCATTAAATGCCTGGTTGCCTGATGCTCACTCATCAGCTCCCTCCTCGATCAGTGCCATCCTCTCCGGGTTGGCTATCAAGGCAGGTATCTATGCAGTGGCCAGAGTTGTCTTTACCATCTTTGGCGCTCAAAATATCCTCAGCTTGATTGCCGTGATTGGCCTGCTGACCCTCCTTGTGGGGGAGATGTCTGCCTTTAAACAGAGGAATATCAAACGGCTTTTGGCCTATTCCAGCGTGGGGCAAGTAGGTTTGATAGTATTTGCCCTGGGGATAGCCTCACCGCATGGGGTTGCTGGTGGTCTGTTTCAGATTGTTAGCCATGCCCTAGCCAAATCTATGCTCTTTTTGGGTGTGGGATATATGATCTATCGCACCGGTTCTATGGAGATCTCCTCTATGGAGGGTATGGGAAAGAGGATGCCCTTGACCTCTCTCTCCTTTACCATTGGGGCCTTTTCCCTTGTTGGCCTACCTCCCTTTATTGGCTTTTCCAGCAAACTCTCCATTGTGCGGGCCGCCCTGGAAAAGGGAGAGGTCTTCTTTGTCGTCCTGGTCATATTTGCTCTGTTGGGCACGGTAATAGAGGGGGCTTATTTCTTTAGGGTGGTGCAGGCCCTCTACTTCAAGGGGGAGAGGAGCCAGCTAAAGAGGGAGGAGGCTCCCGTATCCGCCTTGATTCCCATAGTTCTCCTTGCTGGCTTGATTGTGGGGATTGGGGTATACCCACATTTGGTGAGTAATCTCTTTGGGGCAGCAGCAGGGGAGCTGGTGAACAGGATGGCCTATATCAGGGGTGTATTAGGGGGATAGGGGTAGTTTTCCGCCAATATAAGGTAAATGGGAAAAATTTTATGTCCATAGGTGTAATACTAATAATTGCTTTTGGGGGAGCGTTTTTCACCTATCTTTTGGGCAAGATCTCCTCTACTCTGAGGAACCTTTTTGCCGTTCTGATTTCCCTTCTGCTTGTTGGTTTGATCTCTCTTGCCTATGGCAGGTTAGGGTGGAGGGTCGGCTACGAATTCCTTGGTTTTAACCTTGTTTTGAGATTAACTGTCCTCTCCTGGTTTTTTGCTATTTCGATAGCTGGCATTGGGTTTCTCTCCATAGTCTTTTCACTGAGCTATATGAAGGGGAGGGAAAACCTCGATTTCTATTATCTGATGATGCTCCTGGTTAATGCCGGAATGTTAGGGGTTGTCTTCAGCGGTGATCTGCTTTCCTTTTATATCTTCTGGGAAATTATGAGTTGGGGAACATATCTGTTGATCAGCTCCGGGCGAGGTAAGGCCTTGGATGCGGGTCTGAAATATATCATCTGGTCAATTATCGGTTCCAGCCTTATGATGCTTGGCTTTCTCTACCTATATGTTAGCTATGGGACATTAAGTTTCCCCGGTCTCTCCCTCCGGCTTAGCTCTGCCCCATCCGGGGTTCTCCTTCTTACCCTCATCCTCTTCGGCATTGGGTTTGGCATCAAGAATGCCCTTCTTCCCCTCCATACCTGGTTGCCAGATGTTTACACCGAGGCTCCTTCCCCGTTTACCGCTGTTCTCTCCGGGATGCTCACGCGCATGGGGGTTTACGGTTTCCTTCTGGTGATGTATGTGCTGGTAGGGTTGAGGGAGGTAGTTCACCTCGGCTCTGGTTGGTTTACCTTCAACAATGTCCTCTCCTGGCTGGGCGCTATCACCATAGTTATCCCCACCTTTATTGCCCTGCTGCAGAATGATGCCAAGAGGCTCTTGGCCTGGAGTAGCGTAGGCCAGGGAGGGTATATGATCTTGGGGATAGCCTTCGGGACGAGTATGGGGGTGGCGGGAGGGATACTGCACACCTTGGGATATGCACTGAGCGTGGTGCTACTCTTTATGGTGGTGGGGGCGGTGGAACATCGCACCCAGGGGATAAGAGACTTAAACCAATTGGGTGGGTTAATAAAGAAGATGCCCCTTACATTCATCGGGGCTTTGATCGGTATCTCTGGGTTGATTGGGGTTCCCTTGGTTTGTCCCTTTGTTTCCAAGTGGTTGATCTATAAAACATTAATTGATCAAGGGCATCCAATTTTGGCCTTTGCCGCTTTAATCGGAACCTGGGGAGCCATACTTTATGCCTATAAATTCATTCACAACATTTTCTTGGGGCAAACGCCTAAGAGGCTAGAGAATGTAAAGGTGGCCCCTTTTAGCATGCAATTTCCTATGGCCGTTCTCTCGGTGATCATTGTCCTCTTCGGTATCCTTCCAGGTATTCCGCTTAAGGTTATTGGGAACATTGAGAGCTCCTTTGGCTTTGCCCCTCTTGCCCTAAATGTATGGGGGATAAGATCCGAAGTGGCCATCCTAAATACATTAAACATCTTTGCGGCAGTATTATTGGCGGTCTTCTTCATTTTCCTCCTCTTTCGCATGGGAGCCGGATCGCGGAGGGTTCCCCAGGAGGATAGTTACACCGCGGGAGCAGCGCCAGTTCCTGCAGATAGGTATCATCATACGGTCGATTTCTATAACCCATTCCAGAGAATAATTTCACCCTATCTGCGGGATAGGATTGACGATCTTTACTACTGGATTGCTGGGGGCGCAAGGGGGATCTGTGACGGAATCAGACGCATCTATACAGGGGATGTGGGGACCTATGCTCTCTACATCGTCCTTTTTCTGGCGTTTCTCATTCTAATGCAGAGGTTTGGCTAGCTCCTCGTTGGTCATAGCGAGCCGTCAGAACCCCGATTCTGACGGCAAGGGGGGAAAGTGGCAGGGAAGCCGGGTAGAAACCGCAGATTCACGCAGATTCTACTCCGTCAGGGCAGGAGCCCTGACGGCACAAGCTCTATAATTCAGACCAGGCGAGTTGCCGTTGGAAGGGTGTGATATGGTAAGAACTGTTGCTGAACTTATTGGCTCTCCCCTTATTGCCTTTGTGGTCGGGGTTTTCTTCCTGGGCTTGGCCAGGAAGGTTACCGCGCGTATTCAGCGAAGATATGGTCCTCCCCTCTACCAGCCGGTCATCGATGTGGTGAAGCTCCTCTATCAGAAGAGCGTCTCCCATGGTTTGATGTTTGATTTTGGGGTCCTCCTCTCTTTGGGGGGGGCGATAGTGACCATTCTCTTCATTCCGGTGGGGAGGATATGTCCGCTGAATATGTCCGGAGGGATGCTGGTAATTATCTATCTTATGCTCCTTTCCCCTCTGGGAACTGCCCTCAGTGCGGGGGAAGCGGCGAACCCCAACGCCAGCATTGGCATCTCCCGGAAGATGTTGCTTGCCTTGGGATATGAAGTCCCCTTCCTGCTAATTATACTTTCGGTTATGACCCATTATGGGACTACCTCCATCACAGAGATTGTCCACCTACAGCAGATAGGGCATTGGGGGATAGTTTCTCTGCCCCTTCCTGGTATAGCGGCCCTTTTGATCCTACCTCCGATGTTGGGGATAAGGCCCTTTGATATGGTCGACGCCCCGCAGGAGATAGCATCTGGCCCACTGGCCGAATATGGGGGGAAGTATCTGGCCCTCATCTCCATCGAGCATGCCATGCACATCTTCTTAGTCATTGCTCTCTTCGTTGATCTCTTCTTGGGCGGTTCCGGTAATCTCCTCATTTTCCTGGTGGAGGTGACAGTCATCTTTTTGCTGGGCCTTTTAGTTAGTGTTGTATTCCCCCGCTTCCGGATTGAGCAGGCGCTGAGGTATTGCTGGAAGTGGCCTACAATTCTGGCTTTTATTGGCTTGATAATAGTGATGATATGGAGGTAGTTGGTGGGCTTTATTCTCTTAAAAGGAGATAGAAATGGATAGAGGGAACATCATAAAGGCCTTAAAAAGCCCCGGGAAATGGGGTGAGAAGTACTCCCTCTGGGTGACATACTTTTGTACAGGGTGTGGTATCATGGAGATCCCCCCTATTTTGACCTCCAGGTGGGATGCCGAGCGATTTGGGATAATTCCCATGGCCACCCCCAGGCAGGGGAACCTCTTTTTGATCACCGGTTATGTGTCGCTTAAGACCCTGCGGGCGATCATCAGAACCTACGAGCAGATGAATGATCCCAAGTACTTGATCGGTTTTGGCTCCTGTCCGGTGAATGGTGGTATGTATTGGGACTCTTACAACACGATAAAGCGCCTCGATAAGTATCTTCCTGTGGATGGCTGGATTGCTGGTTGTATGCCCAGGCCAGAAGCCATATTCATTGCCGTGGTCCATCTGTGGACGATGATAGATAAGGGGATGGCCACTGGTTACAAGAAGTATGTGGAGAACTATGATTATTATAAGGGAAATCAACGAAAGCTGTTGGGAGAGGAAATATAGAACTTGTCTGGCTGAACAGTTGCGGCTAAAAGGGGAATGATATGAGGGAGGAAGAGCTGAAGAAGGAAATCGAGAATATGTTTGCGGGCAGCCAGGGGACCATCCAAAGGCAGGGGAGGTTGATTGTAAACTGCCCGAAGGAATCCCTTTCCTCCCTACTCATCTATCTGAAGGCAAACGGATTTGAACACCTATCCGCTATCTCCTGTGTGGATTGGATGGGGGAGAACCAATTTGAGTTGATATATCATCTCAACTCGTTCTCCACTGGGGTGCATATAATGGTGAAGGCGAGGATCGATAGGGATACCCCAAATTATGTGACTGTTTTACCCCTTTTCCCTAATGCTCAGACCTACGAACGGGAGATACATGAGATGTTCGGGATAGATTTTGCCGGCAACCCCAGGCAGATCCCCCTTCTTTTGGACCATTGGAAGGAGATGCCCCCATTTCGGAAGGATTTCGATATGCGGGAGTATGTGAAGCGCACATTTGGAAATGACCAAGGAAACCAGACTAAGGAAGGAAAAGGGAGCGGTTAGTCCTTTTGATGAAGGAATGAGTGAAGAAAGAAGAGAACTGGAACTATACTTTGGCCCTCAGCATGTGGGTATGGTGGGGAACTTCAGCATCACCCTTCAGGTGGAGGGGGACAAGATCGTGGAGGCAAAGGCCAATCCTGGTTTCCTCCATCGGGGTTTCGAAAAGCTGATGGAGTATAGGACCTGGATTCAGAACTTCCCTTTGGTCTGCCGGATCAATGTAATGGATCCAGATCCCGAGGAGTTGGTTTATGCTCTGGCCGTTGAGGAACTGGCCGGCATAGAGGTGCCGGAGAGGGCCAGGTACATAAGGACGATGGTTTTGGAGATGTCCAGGATAACATCCCACCTGGCCAGTATATGGGCTTACGCCAATATGTTGGGGTTTGACACCATTGGTCAATGGAGTGTGGGAGACAGGGATTATTTCCTTGATCTGTTTGAAGATCTTACTGGAGGAAGGATCTACCATATCTATATCACCCCTGGTGGGGTGCGCAGGGATTTGCCGGAAGGGTTTGAGGAGAAGGTGAAGGAAGTTATGGGAAATTTAGAAAGCCATCTGCCAGAATATGATAACCTCTTCTTTAACAACAGGCTCTTTGTGGAGAGAACCGGGGGAGTGGCTAAGTTGAATAAAGATGAGGCCATTGCCCTGGGGGCAACAGGCCAGGTGCTACGGGCTACAGGGGTGGAGTGGGATATAAGGAAGGTCGAGCCCTATGCTGCCTACTCGGCTATGGATTTTGCTGTCCCGGTGGAGGAGGGCGGTGATTCTTATTCCCGAATGATGTTGATCAGGAAGGAGATAGATCAAAGTCTGTCCATTATCAAACAGGCTTTAAGGAAAATGCCTGGAGGGCTTGCCTTCCAAAAGGTTCCCAACCCTTTCAAATGGAAGATTCCACCTGGGGAGGTTTGGGTGCGGGTGGAATCGGCAAGGGGGGAGAAGGGTCTCTATATGGTTAGTGATGGAGGGGATAAACCACATAGTGTTCGTTTTCGGAGCCCCTCCTATCCCCACGGGATTCTCATTTTGGAAAAGCTTTTACAGGGAGTAAGCATAGCCGATACCGGTCATATTATGATGAGTCTGAATGTTGCTGCTCCGGAAATAGACAGATAGTAGAAGGCAACTTAGATATAAGCTCGCTAGCGAAACTGCGTAATGTAAAATGAAAAATGCATTTTCAATTGCTGGCTGCAAGACTTGACACAAATTTTTGCCTATGAAGCCAGATAGCCTGAATTATTCATAAACTGATGATGAATTCATTATTCAAGTGCCTTCCTATCGCCCGTAGGGACAGACCTTCAGGTCTGTCCGCCTCTTTCGGACAGGTCTAAAGACCTGTCCCTACAAGAAGAAACCTACGGGGTTTGAAGATGAACCAAAGTAATTCATGAATAGATCGGGATAGAATCTATCCCCTTTGATTAAAATAGGAGGATGAAGGGAATGGCTAAGAAAGGAAGTATTTTCACCCCTTTGACCGCGTTGAAGTTCCTCTTTAAAAAGCCTCATACCTTGCGGTATCCCTTCGAACAGAAGGAGATCTCCCCCCGTTATCGGGGGTTCCATATAAACGATTGGGAAAAGTGCACTGGATGTGGTAACTGTGCTGATATCTGCCCTAATGAGGCTATCACTATGAAGGAGATGCCTGAGATCAAGCCAAAACCGGGCGAGAAGAACGAGCGTCCGGAGATCGACTACGGCAGATGTTGCTTTTGTGGCCTGTGTGTAGATATCTGCCCTCCTGGTTCCCTTAGCCTGAGCAGGGATTACCTCCATATCGTCCCCAAATCCGATATGTTCATCTCCTTGGCTGATAGCGAGAAATCAGGGAACAAATCCTTTGTAAAAAAGGAGGAATACTCTTTAATGAAGGCCAGCTTGGCCCATCGGTTGGCCGGAAATGAGGGATTTGCCTCGGACAAGGACTACTCCTATGTGGAGTTTGAGCGGGTGCCTATGCCCATAGTTGAGCCGGAGAAGCGGAAGGGCTCCTTTATCGAGCTGGTCCTCGGCTACGAGGAGGAAGAGGCAAGAAAGGAGGCCGCCCGCTGTCTGGAGTGCAAGCTCTGCGAAGAGGCCTGCCCTGCTCACCTAAAGATCTCCGATTATGTAAAGGAGATAGCTGAGGGCAGATATGAGAATGCCCTAAGGAAGATCTTTGAGGATAACCCCATTCCCTTGATCTGTGGCAAGATATGTATGGCCCACTGTGAAGATGTCTGCTCAATCAGCTATCGGGGGGAGCCAATAGCTATCAGGTGGTTGAAGAGGTTTGCCGCAGATCAGGTGGTGGATTACAGGGAGGCGCTGTGGCCGGAGATCCCCCCGGATACCGGCAAGAAGGTAGCCATCATCGGGGCGGGTCCCAGTGGTTTGTCCCTTGCTTACTTCCTGAGATTAAGGGGGCATAGCATTACTGTATATGATGCCTTGCCCGCTGGGGGAGGGATGTTGCGGGGGGGGCCCCCACTCTACCGGCTTCCCTTGAAGAGCATAGACAAGGATGTCAATTATATTGCCTCTCTGGGTGTAGATTTTGAGTTTAACACAGAGGTGGGTAAAAACATAGATTTTAAGGAAATCCTTCGTAACTACGATGCAGTTTATCTGAGCATTGGGATGTGTAGGGGGAGGTATATCAAACTGGAGCACGAGGAGCTCATTCCGCAGGCAGTAGATTTCCTGCAGAGGGTGAAGTTCGGTAAGGAGGTGCAGGTAGGCAAGGATGTGATTATCATCGGGGGAGGGAATGTGGCAATGGATGTGGCCCGCACCTGCTTGAGGCTGCAGCAAATACAATATCCTGGGCAAAAAACCTCGGTTAATATCGCCTGTCTGGAATCCTGGGACATTATACCGGCTACCGAGGAGGAGTGGAAAGAGGCCAAGGAGGAAGGTGTGCAGTTTAATGTCTCCTGGGGGCCCAAAAAGGTCTTGTTGGATGGTGGTAAAATAAAGGGGTTGGAGTTTAAAGCCGTAAAGTCCGTGTTTGATGAACAGGGCAGATTCGCCCCCACATTTTACGAGGAAAAGCTAATGACCCTGGAAGGGGATATGATCATCGAGGCTGTGGGCCAGATGTCAGACTTTTCATTTCTGCCAGAAGAGCTGATGAGTAAATTAGAATTTACCCCCCGCAGGAAGGTGAAGGTCGACGAAAATGGTCAGACCTCTATCCCCGGGATCTTTGCCGGCGGTGATATAGTCAACCTAAATCTGGATGCGGTAACTGCCATTGCCGATGCCAAAGTCGCCACGGAGGGCATAGACAAATATCTGAAAGGGAAGATGAAATGACCGCAAAATGAAGGATATTCACATAAAAAAGTGCAGACCATATGACACTAGCTGCCACTTAGAGGTGATTCAAAGCTGGCACGATGAATTCGAGTCCAGTATTGAATCACTCATCTCCTACCTTCAAATCCTCAATAAGAGCTCAAAGCAAGCTCGGGTTGAATGCGGCAAACACTACTCTAAGATCGTCGAACTTACCCAAGCCAAGACAAGGTTTACTTTTGAGGTTTCTCACGAACTTAAGTCTCCATTAGCTGCTGTGTATAACATCCTTAATACCATCATTGGAGGCTATCTCAAGGATGACACCGGGAAACAGATTGAACTTTTAATTCGCGCCCGCACCCGGGTCAGAGAGGTTATTGCCCTTCTCAACGATCTCTTAATTCTATCCCGTCTTGAGGAAGGGACGGGGAGGTTAAGGAAGGGACTGATTTCTATAAATGAAGTTCTCCTTTCCGTATGTAAGGAGATGGAGGGGTATGCCGAGGAGAAGGGGGTTCAATTCTCGTATAGGTTTGCAGACGATTTGCCCTCTGTCTTTGGTAATCCCGAGCTTATCCGTAGGGTCTTTGCGAACATCATAGATAACGCCATTAAATATACCGACTCAGGGGGAAGTGTAAAGGCAAAAGCCGTAAGAGAGGGCAGCTTTCTACTGTTCCAGGTGAGGGATACCGGTATTGGCATCAGGGAGGAGGAGCTTCCCAAGGTTTTCGATGTTTTTTTCCGCGGCAGTGAGGCAAAGCAAAAGGGCAAGAGGGAGGGAATGGGACTGGGGCTCTCCCTGGTGAAACAGATTATAGATGACCATAAGGGGACAATCTCCATAAATAGCAAGTTTGGCCAAGGAACCACCGTAGTGCTCCGGTTTCCTGAAGCCCAGAAAGGAGGGGATAGTGGCGAAACGGATCCTCATAGTTGATGATGACCCAGATTTTGTAGAGTCCACTAAGATCATTTTAGAGGCAAGCGGTTATGCAGTCCGCACAGCCAGCAATGGGAAAGATGCACTTGCCTTGTTACAGGAAAGGAAATCAGATCTTATTTTACTTGATGTTATGATGGATACAAAAGGAGAAGGTGTCTGGTTCAGTCAGAAGCTGAGAAAGGATAAAAATCTTCAGGATATTCCAATTCTGATGATTACTGCGGTAGATCAGGAAAGCAATATGCATTTTAATCTGGAAACAGATGAAGAGTATCTCCCAGTGGATGGATTTATTGAGAAACCAGTGGAGCCAGAGGATCTACTGAAGGAAATAGCCAAGCTTATTGAAGGGTAGTATCAGAGGTAAAGCAAGCACGTACTCCATATCTCTCAGGTTTTCTTTCTCCACCAGGTGGTAGCAACTGTCTTTGCAGCATCCCTTCCCACATCTCCATAAACCCTTCCCGTGAGGGCTGTCTGGTGACGGGGTTTTCCATGCTATTTACGATCGAACACTATTTTCAGCCCCTTTCGCCATCCTTTACCCCACCGCACCTCAAAGGATTTCCCCCAGTCTACCTGGATAATATAGGAATTCCCAATAGCAGGTGAGGACAGATTTCGGTCTGTCCCTGCAGGGTGTTATTACTCAGGTCACACTATAGTTTGCACATTGGTATTTCATTGGTCATTGCGAGGCTTGTCCCGAGCGCCAGCGAGGGAACTCAACGAAGCAATCCCACTGGTTTTTTGAGCGGTTAGGGATTGCTTCGCTTCGCTCGCAATGACTTTGTTCATTGTAGAGTTATTAGTGGGTGGGAAAAGTGCTCCGGAGCCAATCCCTTGGCCATTTCACCCAGTTTCCCACATGAGCCAAAGACAGTTTCGATTTTGGCTTAAAGATTTAATGAGACAACCCCTCGATTTCAAAATTGGTTTGACACATTGGAGTCCACCGTATATATTTCAATTGCCAGTGTTTCCGGGATGGGAAAGCGATAGTCAACCAGTGATTCGTCAGTGGAGTGTTTTAGGGGGAGGGGTAGATGTTTCTACAACACTTAACTTGTCTTAGGCCGTGCTTGTTTAGAGAAATGGGTAGGTGAATGCGACACGCTACATTAAGAACAAAGTTAACATTTAGCTTTTCCCTGGTTATTGTGGTAGGCGTTTTCTTGTCAGTAATTATAGGTATACGGTTGATTGGTAACACAATTATAAGGCAAGCGCAGGATAAAGTGAGGCTCGATCTCAACTCTGCGCGAGAAGTGTATCACCAGGAAAGCCAATGCATTAGAAACACAGTCCGTTTAATTGCAATGAGATTTTTTGTGAGAGAGGCTATATTAACGGGTAACAGGAAAAAGTTGAGAACTGAGTTACAGGCGCTCAGGAAAAGGGAATCCTTAGATATACTTACTTTAGTTGATAAGAAGGGATGTGTTCTTCTCAGGGCAGGTAATCCAACGATCTATGGTGACCAACTGAATGATGAGATAGTTAATTGGATAATGGCAAAGAAACAGGCCGTAGTATCAACGCAAATCGTCTCTAAGGAAAAGCTACAAAGGGAAGGTGAAAGCCTCGTTCAGCAAGCCAGGTTGGAATTGATCCCCACTCCCAGGGCCCGGCCAAGGACAGAGTTGGTGGAGACTTCGGGTATGATGATTAGAGCGGTAGCACCTGTTTTTGACTATAATGGTAACCTGATTGGAATATTGTATGGGGGGAAACTACTTAATCGAAACTATGAGATCGTTGATAAAGTTAAGGGCATAGTTTATAAAGGGGAAAAATATAAGGGAAAGGACATTGGGACTGTTACCATTTTCCAAGGAGATCTTCGTATATCCACAAATGTGAGAAGGATTGATGGTTTAAGAGCCATTGGAACTCGGGTCTCTCAAGAGGTATACGATCAAGTAATCGGAAAGGGGATCCCATGGATTGGCAGGGCATTTGTGGTAAATAACTGGTATATAACTGCATATGAACCTATAAAAAACTTAGGGGGGGACATTATTGGTATGCTTTATGTGGGAATGCTTGAGGCACCATACATCGATTTAAGGAATAGAGTCATATTCACCTTCTTAGGGATCGCATTCCTGAGCGTCATCCTTCTGTCAATAATAGCGTATCTTACTACAACGAATATCGTCAAACCACTAAGAGAGTTGCTATATGCCACTAAGAAAGTCGCCAAGGGCGATTTAGCTCATCGGGTACCAATAAAGTCCCAGGACGAAATAGGGCAGTTGACAGATTCTTTTAATCATATGACTATGGAGCTGCAGAAGGCTACCGAGAACTATCTGATGTTAAATAGGACATTGGAGGATAAAGTGAAGGAAAAGAGCAGGGAATGCAAGGAGGCCCAAGACCAGCTCATTCAGTCGGAGAAGTTGACCTCACTGGGTAAATTGGCTGCTGGGATAGCCCACGAGATAAATAATCCTCTGACATCAATACTGATTAACAGTCATCTGATAGCAGAAAAATTGAAGGACGATGATCGCTTTCAGGAGAACCTGAATCTAATGATAGATGAAACAACTCGGTGCAGCGAGATCGTTAAGGGGCTTTTGGAATTTTCCCGGCAGACTCTCCCCGAGAAGAACCCTGCAGATGTTAATGAGGTGATTGCAAAAACTCTGTTGCTTTTGAGAAGCCAGCTCCTCGTCCATAATGTGAAAGTCGCTAAAGACCTGGTCGGCGACTTACCAAAGTTAATGATAGACATTAACAAAATCGAGCAGGTTTTTACAAACATTGTGTTGAATGCCATCGAGGCTATGCCAGATGGAGGGATGCTATCCGTTAGTTCTCAGATCTCAGCAGATAGCCGATTTGTGGAAATTGAATTTCGAGATGAAGGCGGTGGTATTCCTAAAGAGAATATTAGGCGGATTTTTGACCCATTCTTCACCACAAAAGGGATAAAAGGTACTGGATTGGGACTTTCCGTTAGCTATGGGATCGTGCAACAGCATAGGGGGACTATAGATGTGCGCAGTGAGTTAGGAGAGGGGACATCCATAACCATACATCTACCCATAAATGAGGCAAAAAAACCTAAGTCAAAGTAGTAAGCGAAATGTTATGGGTAGAAAAGAAAGGAGGACATAGATGACCTGGATTGATGATTACAAGGGGAAAATCTCATCTCTTGAGGAGGCAGCATCTGTTGTAAAAAGTAAAGACAGAGTTTATACAAGCGGTAATGCAGCGACCCCTCTTACCTTACTGGAAGCATTAGCGAATCGGAAGGATGAACTTCAGGATGTTGAGATTACACATGTGCTGTTACTCGGCAATGACCCGCTTTCCAAACCGGGAATGGAAGGCCATTTCAGACACAATTCGCTTTTTGTGGGACCCGCCGACAGAGAAGCCATAAACGAGGGACGTGCCGATTATATCCCCATATTCTTGTATGAAATACCAGACCTGTTTTACTCCGGGCTGCTTAACCTTGATGTGGCGTTTGTGCATTTGTCACCTTCTGATAGCAAAGGCTTTATGAGCTTTGGCGTTGAATGTCTGGCTTCAAAAGCCGCGGCCGAATCGGCAAAAATTGTTGTGGCTGAGGTAAATGATAAAATGCCAAGAACATTGGGCGATTGTTTCATCCATATTTCTCAGGTAGACAAAATTGTGGAAGTCTCCGTAGACTTACCCGAGCTTTTGCCAAAAGAGTTTACAGAGGTGGAAGAAAAAATCGGCAGCTATATTGCAGGTTTGGTTGAAGATGGCTCTACGATTCAACTGGGAATAGGAGGAATACCAAATGCTGCACTTCAGGCTATGACAGGTAAGAGAGATCTGGGGATACATACGGAGATGGTTTCAGATGGGATAATAGAGGCAATGGAGAGTGGCCTGATAACAGGAGCCAAGAAGACCTTACATTCCCACAAGGTTGTTGCCACATTCCTTTTTGGTTCAAAAAAGGTCTACGAATATGCACACGATAATCCGGCATTTGAAATCCACCCCGTGAATTATACAAACGATCCTTTCATTGTCGCTCAAAATGAGAAGATGGTAGCCATAAATTCGGCGATAGAGGTTGATTTGACCGGCCAAGTATGTTCGGATTCAATCGGAACCAGAATTTATTCCGGTTTTGGCGGTCAGGTTGATTTTATCCGAGGTGCTGCTCGATCGAAGGGTGGTAAACCCATTATTGCGTTGCCCTCAACAGCGAAAAGGGGCGAAACCTCAAGAATAGTTCCCTATCTTAAACACGGAGCGGGAGTTGTGGATACAAGAGCAGATGTTCATTATATCGTGACGGAATATGGGGTCGCACACCTGCATGGTAAAAACCTGAGGGAACGTGCTCTGGCGTTGATTAGGATTGCCTGCCCAGAGTTTAGGGAGGAACTGGAAAAAGAGGCAATTAAGAGGAAATTGTTGTAGGGACTCCGCCTTAGTGGAGTCCGAGGAGAGCGGAGGGGTATAAGCGTCTCTCCTGATCAGTTTATGAATAATCCAGGTTTGAAATGTAGTGTGGTCAACCACAAAAATCACAGTTTAAGGAGGGGAAAATGGGAGAAAAAGCAAAGATTTTGGTTGTTGATGATGAGATATCAGTTTGTAAGAGTATAGCCAGTGCATTAGAACCTGAACAGTATATTGTGGATATGGCACTTAGCGGAGAGGAGGCCCTGAAGAAGGAGGCAAAGAGCAAATATGATGTTATCGTTACAGATTTAATGATGCCGGGTATAAGCGGCATGGAACTCCTGAAGAAGGTTAAAAAGGAAGGGCCCGGTGCAAAAGTAATAATGATTACTGGATATCCCTCAATTAAATCGGCTGTGGAGTCCATTAGATTGGGAGCTTTTGACTATATACCCAAACCATTCACCCCCAATGATCTACGGAGCCTTGTCTCCAGAGCCCTGGAAAGTAGGCGCTATCGTGAACGGGAGGTGGCTGGGGAAGCCGGGCCAAGGAAGAAAGAGGAAGAAAAGATTTCTGTTCCTCAGGGTTTATATTGTATTCCGGAGAATTCGTGGGCGATGATAGAGCAAGACGGCAATGTACGCGTAGGGATACATCATGTTTTCCTGAGAACTATTGGAGAAATAACTTCCGTCGATCTTCCCAGAGAGAATGAAATAAGGTATCAGGGAGAAGCTTGTTCAAGAGTGACGGATTCTCACCTACATGTGCACAGGGTATGGACACCAGTTGGTGGGGAAGTTATTGCGGTAAATGAAGAAGTAGCAAGGGATTACTCCAAATTGGTGAAAGACCCCTACAAAGAGGGGTGGACATTGCTAATGGCGCCTATACATTTAGATGAAGATTTGAGGAATTTAGTCCCTTCTTAAGGCGCAAATTGCGGGACGAGAAACTAACCCCCCTTCTTGAAAATCCCCGCGGAGTTGAAAGAAATCCCCTGTTGCTGAGCCAAATTCCCGCTGTCGCAGCCATTAGTCTGCTCTCTATCGCCACCTATGAGGGCACAACTACTGTTGTGGTATATAGTCCTCCCCCATCAAGAGGAGGAAAGTGTTTAGAAATCCTGCTTATCTGCGTCCCATAGGATTTTCACTTTTAGACGGGATTGCCGGGATGAACAAGGTTCGTTAACACCGAAAATCATTTTGGATATTCCTAAAATCAAAAACTTACTCCCTTCATTGAAAGCCCTCTTAGAAGGGCTTGATCCCACCACATTAGTGTATTTGGATAGCAATGGCCGATGGCTAAGGGACCCTCAGACTTTGAGAGACAGAATAGCCAATGAATTGTGGTTTAGAATCTGGGAGATAAAACTGAAGAGGGATTTCACCAAACAAATCAAAAGCATCATTTATCCCTTTATCCGAGATGAAGGCTCCTGGGATGTTACTTGTAGCGTTTTCCGTGGGATATTTGCTGAAAACTGTGAAGAAACTGACGACTTGCTTGTTATTATGGAAGTGCTCTATTTGCTAGTTGAATACGGTGCATACAAAACGGCCAGTGAGGCATATGTAGCTGATTGGGATGATAAAGGAAGGACAAGAAGAACCCAATACCTAAAAAAAGCCGAAGAATTCTTGGGTGACTTGAAGCGGATAGGGGGTGATAACTCCAAAGTTGATACCTTGTTCAAGATAATCGACCTACTAAAGGGAGATAAAGAATCCATCTTTAACAAGGTAAGTTTGATCATTGCTGAGGAGGAAAAGGTCAGGCAATATGTCAATGGTCTGCTCACCGACCTCAAGAGCGCTAAACAGGAAGATATTGTTAACGATTTGATTAACGGGGGGACAAGTTCAACACTTGGAATGATAACTACTGTGCCCGCGGCTCTTCTCCGCCCATGTTTGGCGTTGCTCACTGATCCAGCCATTGATGTTTCCAGTGGCCTTCAATATGAGGCATCAATTATTTTGGGGAGGTTGAATGATCCCCGTTCTGCGGATACCCTGTTAAAGGCCTTGGAAACCTATGATCTAAAATACACCCATCTTAGGTGCAATTTAATATATGCTGCAGGTAATCTTAGACAGAAGAAGGCAGTAAGTCATCTCATTGACATACTGGAGGGTCCTGATTCCATTGATGTTCGATCAAGTGACGGTTCCTTGGGGTATAATCAACCGTTGAGCTCGGAGAAACGTGAGGCTATCTGGGCACTTGGCAAACTGGGAGCCAATGCGGTAGGGGTAATACCCGTGCTTATGAAGTGCATCGATATCGCAGATAGGGAAACACAACTTTGTCTGGCCTGGGCAATGGGAATGATAGGCCGCGGACAGAAGGGGAAATTTGGAGGCATTGATGCAGGTATTGTAATAGCATTGTTGAACTTACTTATGGTTAAAGATGGCCAGATATTTGAAGAAGCCTCCTTTGCGTTAAGAGAATTGGATTTGCCTGATTTTCTTCATACCCTCTATCTACGCAACTTAGCCGCGGCCCCCGTGCTCTCCCTCAAACCGAGCAGCAACGGATTATACGAGCTTTCTGAAACCTTACTTCACCTGATGTCGATAAAGGGACTGGTTGTTATGGCAGTCACTGGCGACTCTGGAACTGGTAAGACATATTTTTGTGAGGTAATAGCCAAGGGATTTGCTGGATTACGAGAAGATGAGATATTGTATCTCCTGAGGGATGATCCGGGACATATGAAGATATTTAACAGGATGCTGGGCATAAAATGGTTGAAGGGGAACGTTAGCCCGCAGTTTTACCAGGATTATTCGCTGACGGAATATGATGAGAACCCGGATGAGTTTTTTGATGAATTTATCAGAGAATATTCACATAAGAAGCTAATTATTCTGGATGGATGGATGGACGAGGTATACTTTCAGCGCATAGTTGAAACCTTCTACGCCAAAGGCTATCTGGATATCGTAGTCAATTTTCGAACGACTTTCTCTACAAAGAGGCTCAACCTGGAAGAACGTGAGGGGTCATTAGAAAGCGTCCGCACTCATCTCTCCTATATCGAGGAGTCCGTGATTCAAGAGACGAGGCTTTATCGTGAAGGTCTCGTTCTCATATATGGTCTTGACAATTCGATACCGTCGCGGTTAAGCAGGGGAGAAATATTTGAGGTTTTCCAGAGAAAAAAGGTGGAAGCCTGGGGTGACTACATCAGGATCGGCAGGTTTGAGAGGGATGTCCAGCCATTGAGTATCGAGGATGGCACTTTATCGTCTCGCTGGGAGGAGATTATCTTTGAGATTGAGGGGATTTCCTCAGAGGGAGTTTCCCCCCTTACCCCCAATGAGGCAAGTTTTTCTCGCATATTGAATGAGGATATCGCTCAGGAGCCTAACCTTCTTCAAGTGATAAGGCTCAAGGATCTCAGCATCAATCGAATAGTATTCTATACGCAGGGGCAGATAGCCTACTGTGGCTATGACGGAAGTATTGGCATTCTCACAGGCCTGAATGACCGAATCCTCTATACCTATTTGTGCAATAAGAAAGTAGATCGATTAACCATCGTTGATGGAGATATCTGGGCAGTTGATAGCGACGGAGATCTGAAGGTTGTATCTTTTCATAAAGCCACGATAACAGATTTGGGGACAAGTAAATCCCCAATCTGTTCAATCGCTTCATTCCGGAGCGGCCGAGTAGTTACCGGACACTTTGATGGGACAATGAGAATATGGGATATTCAATCGAAACAAGTGAAAGTGATTAAAGGTTATGGGAATCCCATACTATCCCTGGCTGTCAATCGCCACGGAAGGATATTTTCAGGTGGCCAAGACAAAGAATTAAGGATGTGGGAGATAGAAAAGAATAGGGTGAAGATACTTGTTGGATATGAGGCCCCCATCGTGGCCATCGGTATATATCCTGATGGCAGAATAGTAACAGGAAGTGGATTGGCCGACAAATCCGAGAATGGGAGGCCCAGAGGCAATGCTAAAATCAGGATAGTTGATTTTGAAACCGATACCTGCAGGATATTCGCTCCCGGTGATACCGGATTGGTAAATGCAATTAATGCTTACTTTGATGGACGAGTTGTTGTTGGTTTAAAGGCCCCAGTCAATCGTGGTCCAGGATGTAACCTCATCATTATAGACCCGCGTCCAGATTCCCCACAATATAAGACTTTGGGGGGGCATAGGCTTGAGACGAGGGATTGTATAACTATGGGGCCAAGGATCATTACCTCTGGAAGCGAAAGCGATTCTGAGCACACACTGCGCATCTGGGGCACAGAATCATATGTAAGAATGGAGTACGATAAATTAAGATTAATGCCTGAATCTATGGGTAAACCGCCCTATTATCGCACTCTCTTTTGATATTTTGAGGAATGGGGTCGGCAATATTAGACAGATGAATCCTTTTAAAAATCAGACAGTTACCGCTATAGTTAAAATCATAGTAGCCCTACTTTTGGGACTTTTCGTCCTTATGGTTGGGGCATTTGTAATGTCCTTTGATGACCTACCTGAGCTGATAAGGTCCAATCATACAACTATGCTATTCCTCTCCTTCCTGATTATATTGATTTTGAGCAAGGGCAGAATCTCAACTTATGGTTTTAAGCTAACAAGGGACATTCAGTTAAAGCAGATCACTTTGTGGAGTCTGGGCATAGAGGCTGTGGGGACCTTAATACAATCATTTATCCCAGGAGAAGAGGCGACTTTTTTTGAGGAATTTTCTTTCCCCCGGATAGTAATCTCCATCTGGATCTATGCCAGCATCTGTGAAGAGGTTCTCACCCGAGGATTAATTCAGAGCTATTTGAACTCGTTGGCTAAATATGGGTTTACCCTGTTCAAAGCGAGAGTTAGCCTACCCGTGCTGGTAGCTGCCCTGTTTTTTGGCTCTATGCATCTTGCCCTGTTAACGATGGGTGTAGGCGGTTTTGTGGTATTTACTATTGTTTTCTTTGCCTTTATCCTGGGAATTATCGCTGGTTATTACCGCGAAAAAACAGGGAGTATTATTCCTGCCATCATTATCCATATGGCCTTCAATATATCGGGGACGATTATAGGATTACTGACTAAACTTTTTTAGGATGATATTCAAAGGAAGAGGAGGGTTTTTTATGTTTCATATCCTGATTTCTTTGGTCCTGGTTCTCACCACCTCTGCTCAACCACAGGATAAGCTCTCTGCCGGAATTGAATCCTTTAAAGCCGGTAGATTCAATCAGGCCAAAGCCATCTTTGAAGAAATATTGAAGGCAGATCCGAAGGATGATCAAGCTCTCTTTTACCTTGGCCGATTGGATTTAGTGGAGGATGATTACAGGGGTGCTACGCGTTACTTGGAAAAAGCCTTGAAGATCAATCCGCAGGAATCCGATTACCACCTCTGGCTGGGGCGGGCACTGGGAGAGAGACTCCCCTATGTAGGGATATTTAAAAAGATAAAGCTATCGATGAGGATGAAGAAAGAGTTCGAAAAAGCGGTAGAGCTGGATTCAACCAGTATTCCTGCGCATTTTCAAATGTTCTATCTCTATCTCCATTCACCACCTATGGCCGGAGGGGGAGTGGAAAAGGCTAAAAAGGAGGCAGAGATTATCAAAAGTCTTGATGAGGTGGAGGGTCATCTGGCATTTGCCGCACTCTATGATGAAGCCGGGGAGTTGGAAAAGGTAAGGGAAGAGTATAGAAGGGCACTTCAGCTTGCCCCGGAGGAAATTGAGGTAATATACAACTATGGCATATTTCTCCAGGGGCATAAGGAATATGATGAGGCTATTGGCTACTTCAATAAGATTCTGGAATTGGACCCTCAAAACTACAATGCCCATTATCAAATAGGAAAAACCCGCATCCTCGCTGAGAAAGACCTCACAGAAGCGAAGCATCACTTGGAGAAATGTTTAATAATGAACTCAGCCGACCACCGATCACCATCCAAGGCTACGGTCCACTACCGATTGGGTCAGGTATATCACCTTCTGGATCAACTGGAGAAGGCTCGCCAAGAATGGGGAGAATCTCTCAGGCTTGAGCCCAATTTTAAGGAGGCAAAGGAATCCCTGAAAAAAGTTAAGAATTGAAGCCAAACTTTAGGTTGTTACACCTGGGGTCTACATTTTCTACTTTAGAGGTTTTTCTAATTGCTCAAGCCTCTCCATCAACCCCAGATCCTTAACCCTTATTTTCTCCTCCGACATCTTGCAAACCCCCCTGTAATCTCGTTTAGGGTTAACCTTTTAAAATGTACCCTTTAGCCTCCAGATGTAGGAGCATTATGCTGAGGCAATCTACTCTTCAATTTCCACAATGCAATTAGTCAAACATCTAATAGAGATATATTTGTGAGATTAGTTGGTAGGAACTTATGAACCTCTTCAGATTGAGGAAGGACCTCTAAGATGTCTTTGGGGGGGGGGTGCTGCTCAGATTTACGCAGTTAGAATTTGGCTTCTAAGGAGTAAATCTTGGCTGGTTGAGTGGCGACCTTCTCGGGCAGATAGGCAAAGCTGAAGCCAAACCTGAAGCTTTTATACCTCCGAGCCACCCCCCCTCCGAAAGTGAATCGGTCGTTGTTGTAGCCTAACCTCAGATTGAAATCCTTATATATCGTAAAATCAGCTCCGAGGTGATACCTCCAGGACTGCTTTAGATTCTTCTCCAAGTCAAAGGCAGTGAGCAACCTCTCACTAAGCAGCCAGTAGGAAATGCCTATCCGATAGTTAACTGGGATGGTGTCTGTGGTCGTAGTTCCCCTTGCCCAGAGGTCCTTTGTGTCCCATTTATATCTGGATCTGATGTTTTGGATTGAGGCCCCAACGGAGAACTTCTTCTCCCTTCTGTAAATCCCTCCAAACCCCAGCCCTACGGTGTAGGCGCTTATCCCAACCACCTTCTGCTGGAAATACCTAATGGCCAGGCCAAAGGCCAGATGGGGAATTGTTCTTTTGGAAAAGCAGAAGGTAATAGCATTCTCATTATCGGAGAGCTTTTCCGTGGGTTGTCCATCTTCATCCCGTCCATCGATATCATCCAGTCCAGCGCTGATCCATCCTATTCCCACCCCGGCTTCATGTCTCAAGGGTTGGACATATCCCAAATATTTGAACTTCCTATCCAGGGAGAGTGCCCGATAAGCGGTGGTGAAGACCCTCTTCCTGATGAAGGAGGGAGCTGCTGGATTGTAGTGGATGGCAGAGGCATCATCGGCCACCGAGACAAAAGCTCCTCCCATACTGAGGGCCTTTGCCCCTGCTCCCATCCTTAAGAAGGCTCCTGCATATCCCCTCTCTTCGGCAGCCATCAGGCAAGGGTGAATGAAGAAGAGAAGAAGAAATAAGATGGGTATCTTTTTGGTATGCACTTTTCCCCCTTTAGTCCATAACTACTATTTTGCCCCAGGCCACCCGTCCATCGGCCCCCTCCACCTTGTAGAGATAAGCGCCATTGGCTACCCTGTCTCCCTTTCCGTTTTTCCCGTTCCAGTTTATCCCTCGGTCGCCTCTGGGATCTTCGGAACTGAGTGTTTTCACCAGATCCAGGGCCAGGTCGTAGATCTTAACCACCGTCCTGCCTGCTTTTGCTGTGTGATAGACAATCCTGATCGCCCCGGAACGGGAAGGAGAGAAGGGATTGGGGAAAGCGTAGGTTGAGGGAGCCTTGTCAACTCCAATGGGCCCATAGGCTTTGATTATCCGCCAGCTTTTCCCATCGTCCTTAGATAGGGCCAAGCCCTGGTAAGTCCCCACCCAAACGGTTGTATCCTCCGACCTTTCCACCACTTTTACCGAGATCACCTCATCGATATAGATCCGGTCATTGCTTGGATAATCGACGATGTCGAAGAACTCCCAATGCCTACCTCCATCCCTTGACCTGATCAGCCCATGGTCGGTCGCCGCCCAGACCACGGAGTCCTGGAAGCTAAAGTTCCAGGCAGTATACCCCTCCATATAGTTTCGCCAGGTATTTCCCCCATCCTCAGTCTTCACAATTCCCGTAGACCCATTGTCCTTGTCCGTGGGCCTTGTCCCGGCCCAGAGAACCGTCTTCAAACTATCCTTCTGCCTATATTTTTGCACCCCTAAGCTGACCACGAAGTTCCCCGGGATGCGGGTCTGCTCAGAGTTATAGTTTACCCAGGTCTTCCCCTTATCTGCCGAGCGGTTGATCCCATCCGCGGTTCCAGCCCATATAGTATCACCACAGGTGACCACGGAGAAAGCCCGCTGGTTGTAGTCGCTGTAACTGGGGTCAAAGGGCTTGTTATCTGGGGTGACCTTATCCCAAGTTAAGCCCCAATCGCTGCTTTTGGCCAGGCCTCCGTAGAATGCGGCGATCCAGACGGTGGTATCCTGCAGGGCAATATCATAGATGGGACGTCCCACATCAATGATCTTCTCCCCGAACTGGAAGCTATCGTTCTTTAACCAGAAGCCTGTGGAATCCTTGGCTGTTCTCACCTTGGCCCGCAGGATCCAATTCCCCCCCAGGCCGGTCTCCTCAGAGAAGTGCCATCTCCCCTGGGTGCCCCGGTAGATGAGGTTTCTTCCCTTGCTAATTCCCCGGGCATCCCGCCCAATGGAGAGAGGGGGGGGAGCCTCAAAGATGAGACCAATCCTGAAAGAGGGTATATTAACTGTGATGGCCTCGGAAGTGAGGTCAATGTCGATAAATTTGGTTGTGTCCCCTTTTATTTCGTAGGACTTAGTGAAGATAGTGTCGCCTGGATTCTCCTTTCCCTCATCTTGCCAAATTCTCAAGAGAAAGGGGGCGGTTCCCTCTTTGCCTATATAGACCCTCACGGTGTCAATGGAGACAGGCAGGTTGGAGGTATCCACCTCGAAGACGGAAGCGAAGCAATCGCCCCTTTCAAATCCGGGTTGAAAGTAGTAGTTGCGAAAGATGTATTGGGTGGGAAAGGAAAACCAACTATCTCCCCCCTCTTTAGTCAGACTCAATCCTGCCCCAGCAGGGAAGTAGTCCTCCCCCACCTGCTCCCCATACCCTGTAGCTGCCCAGATGATATTGGGTTTCACCGAAGCTAAGGCAAAAATGTTGTCCCTGGCTAACCCATCCTCGGTGGTATAGGTTTTCCATCCCTGGGGGCCGAAGGGATCCCCCACCAGTTTGTTTATCCCACTTGAGGTTCCCACCCAGAGCGAGTCACCATCCCAATCAATATCCCCGATGCCATTTCCCGAGATCCTCCCCAGGGTCTCGGTGGCAAAATCCTTGGGGATCTGGGCGGATAAAGAGAGTGGGAAAAAAAGTAGGTGAATTATGGATAGAGTAATGATGCTCCTTAGCATGGAAATAGCTCCTATTTAGGGTTTATAGTGAAATACGAGGTGTCTGGCTGACTTTCCAACCCACTTCTATCTTTAGCAATGAAAACCCAAGTATAGGTTCCAACCCAAAAGGTATCGGGTGGAAAGGGAATCATCATTGAAAAGACATTGTCATCTTCAACTTTATCACAGGAGTAAGGATGTGTGCCACCGTCATTGAACAAGTAAAAGGGACTTAACTTTGCCTCTTCTCCATTGGGTATAAAACTATGAAAACGGACATCATTGACATCGCTCCAACCCTGGTGATCATTTATCTGAGCATAGATATATATGGTACCCTGGGCAATAGAGTCAATGGAGGAGGGGCTAACAGTTACGCTTTCTATCCAGGGTGGCTGGTTCTTCCCTGGCAGGGCCCAATCCTGGTTGGAGTATTCGCTCTCTCCCTGAGAGTAAAAAGCAGTTACAACATAGTAGTAGATGATGTCATCTGTAACGGTGATATCGGCATATTCTGGCTGGGGCATCTTCTCGATCGTAGCAATGGAAGAATAGCCTTCGCCAGATTTTTTCCTGTATAGCTTATACCCGGTCACCCCTTCAGCCTTAGGAACCTGCCAGCTAAGATAGACTCTCCCCTCCAGCCCGGAATCGGCCACGAGGTTAAAGGGGGGCTCTAAATATTTTTCCTTTACAGGATTTTTGCCGCATTGAAGCCAGGCAAAAGAGAGGAAGATCAGGACGAATGGCAGAACTTTTCTTAACATTTCTCACCTCCCCCTGTTGGTTGGGAAGTTAACCAAATTTGAACTCGGATACCGAGCTGCGGAAACCTATTTCTGCCACATTTGCCAACAGGCCGTAAACAACCCCCCCATAATAAAGGGTCAAACCAAGCCTGTCAAGCCAATTTAATTCCATTCTTACTTTAAGGGCGTCAAAATTCCTTTCCTCGTAGGCGGCTGATCCTCCGACGGGCGTTTATATGCTCACGATTGGTGCGGGAGAATATGTGGCTGCCATCCCCCTGGGCAACAAAGTAGAGGTAATTGGTGGAGGCAGGCCAGAGGGCTGCCTTTATGGACTCCAATCCCGGATTGCAGATAGGGCCAGGGGGGAGACCTGGATGGAGATAGGTGTTGTAAGGGGATTTTACCCTAAGGTCCCTTTTTGTGAGAAGGTGGTTGGGGAGGGAAAGGGCATAGAGCACCGTGGGGTCACATTGCAGGGGCATCCTCATCTTCAAGCGGTGGTGAAAGACGGCTGATATTAAAGGCCTCTCCTGAGGGAGTCCGGTTTCCTTCTCGATGAGGGAGGCCAGAGTTAGAACTTGGTTCAAGCTCAGGCCCAACTCCTCAGCTTTGGCCTTTAGATCGGAGGTGAAAACCTTAAAGAGTCCATCTACCATTAGCTTGGCTATCTCCTCCTCCTTCATCCCCCAGCAGAGCTTGTAGGTGTTAGGGAAGAGATAACCCTCTAAATTGGAGGTATTAACCCCTAATTTTTGGCAGAAACCCTTATCGGTGGCTGTGGCCACAAGCGCGGTGGAGTCAACCTCCAACTTTCTCTGGAGGAGGCCAGCAATTTCCTTGAAGGTGAGGCCCTCGGGTATGGTGACATCCTCGGTGACTGATTTCCCCTGGCTGAGCAGGTGTAAAATCTGCCAAAGGGAAACCCCAGGCCTAATCCGGTAGCGGCCTGCCTTGAGACCTTTCTCCCAACCGCAGACCTTGGCAAAGAAGACGAAGAAATTCTCGTTTCCAATTAAGTCCCTCTTACTGAGGCTATGAGCGATCTCCCTTACATTCATCCCCCTTTTGATATATATCTCCCTTGGGGGTTGGTGGGTGTTGGGCACCGGAGGGGCAAAGAGGGCAAATCCCAGAAGGATCACCAAGGTAAAGGCGACAACTATAAGTAACTCCCTGAGGAGACTTTTCAGTTGGCTGTTCATCTTTGGCTCTCCAGGTAGGACTGGAGGATGATGGTAGCAGCTAATCTATCCACCTCTCCCTTCCTTCCCTTTGTTCTTCTCCTCATATCATTTAGGGCCCGCCGAGCGGATATAGTGCTGAGCCTTTCATCCCAGGTCACAATCGGTTTTTTTAGCTTCTCCCGAAGTTTTTCCGTGAATTTTAAAACCTTTTTGGCAGTTGGCCCTTTGCTCCCATTCATATTCAGGGGAAGACCAACCACTACCTTTGTTATTCCCTTTTGGGTCACCATCTCCTCTATTTTGGTGAGGAGTTCTCCCTCATCCTCTGGCTCCAAGGTCTCCATCCCTTGGGCGGTGAGCCCCAGGGGGTCGCTTAAGGCCAAGCCTACCCTTTTCTCCCCAAAGTCCACAGCCAGTATCCTTTGCTCCCCTTTAATCTCTACACCTCCCTTTGGGGAAATATAGCGTCCGCTTGTTTAGAGGTCAACCCCTTTATCCTCCTGAGGTCAACCCGGGGAATCCGGCTTCTTGGGGCGAATCTCTTCCTCTTTGTGCCTCTTCCAATATTCCATCCTTTTTTTGATCTCCCTTTCAAAGCCGAAGTCGCTGGGAGTGTAATACTTTCTTCCCTGCAGGTTCTCCGGAAGATAATCCTGGGCTACGAAATGGTCGGGGAAGTTGTGGGGGAACTTATAGCCCTGACCATAGCCTAAATCTTTCATTAGCCCGGTGGGGGCATTCCTTATGTGAAGGGGAACGGGTAGGGCCTGGGTATTTTGCACATCCTTTTTAACCCAAGCAAAGGCCCGATCCACGGCATTGGATTTGGGGGCGGTAGCCAGATAGACGGCCGCCTGGGCCAAGGCCAGCTCCCCCTCCGGGGAACCGAGGAAGTGGTAGGCCTCCTTGGCCGCCAGGGCTACCTGCAGTGCTTGAGGGTCAGCATTTCCCACATCCTCGGAGGCGAACCTGACCATTCTGCGGGCGATGTAGAGGGGGTCTTCCCCGGATTCCAGCATCCTGGTCAACCAGTAGAGGGCAGCATCGGGATCTGAGCCGCGCAGGCTTTTGTGCAGAGCGCTGATCAGGTTGTAGTGTTCTTCACCTGACTTATCATAGAGGAGAACCCTCTTCTGCAGGGCCTCCTGAGTTAACTTGAGGGTGATCCTCTTCTGACCATCCTTCTCCGCAGGGGCCGTCGTTAGGGCAAACTCCATTCCGCTGAGGGCTACGCGGGCATCGCCGTTGGCTACTTGGGCGATATAGCTTAGGGCGTCTTTCTCCACCTGGGCCCTGTAATTACCCAGTCCCCTTTTCTTGTCCCTCAGGGCTCTCTGGAGGATGAGCAAGATCTCCTCCGGGGATAAGGGGTTGAGGGTATATACCTGGCAGCGGGAGAGAAGGGCGGAGATAACCTCAAAGGAGGGATTCTCGGTGGTGGCCCCAATAAGTGTGATGGTTCCCTTCTCCACATAGGGGAGGAAGGCGTCCTGTTGGGCTTTGTTGAAGCGGTGGATCTCATCGACGAAGAGGATTGTCCTCTTCTGATGGGTTCTCCACTGGTATCTGGCGATCTTGATGACCTCCCTAATCTCCTTTACCCCGGAGAGGACTGCACTAAAGGAGATAAAGTAGGAATTGGTATATTTGGCTATCAGCCGAGCCAGGGTGGTCTTCCCGCCTCCTGGTGGCCCCCAGAAGATTAGCGATCCGGTCTCCCCGGATTCGATTGCCCCCCTGAGCGGTTTCCCCTTTTCTAAGAGGTGTTCCTGGCCCACAAACTCATCCAGGCTTTGAGGCCTCATCCTTTCGGCTAAGGGGGCGGGCCCTTCCTCCTCCTTTTTCCCGAAGAGATCTATCTCCTCCATCTCTCTTTCGACTTGATTACCTTGAAAGCATAGGAATTACCATTTTTAGACAGGATAAATGGGATGAACAGGATAAGTAAACCTCCCCACCCACAAGGGGTATCCAAAAGGTCTCCTCCCCCTTGATGAGGGAGGACTAAGGAGAGTGTGAAAATTATACCCGTTTCCTCCTCCACCTTCACCTACCAGGGGAGAGGAAACTATGAGGAGGGCTATCATCCCTATTGAAAGAAGGGGGTATTTTGATAGGTGTTCATAAAAATCCGGTAAACCCTGTTCATCCTGTCAGAAAAGCTCCGCAGCAGGCGGCTAAGTTCACCCCCAAGTTCCCTCTATCTCTGGTAATATAATCAGGAAGGTTGGTTTCGGCAACTATTTTCGAGCCTTGACTGGCATGGCCCAAATTGAGCCCCCCTGAAGGGTTAAGGAGGTCAAATCTTAAATGGGTAACCAGCATCTGGGTTTAGCTGATATGGCCTTTTCAATTTTTCTCCAACCTATCCCATTAGTAAAAGATCGTCACGGAATCTCACGGAGAAAAGCAATTAAAAATTGACAATTAAGAATTAAAAATGGGGTTTCCGCTGGTTATCTCTGCTCCCCGATCCCTGTAAACTGATTACTGATTCCTGTTTTAGTCCGTGTTAATCTGTGGTGAAATTTTTGTTGGCTCCATCCTTGAATTCAATTTCTCCCTTGCCATCCGTTATTTTCCCCCTATATTTGCACTATGTTTTGGAAGATCCTCTTGGCCTTTACAATTATTCCCCTTCTGGAACTGGCTCTTCTTCTAAAGCTTGGGCGCTGGATCGGCGTAGGGCCAACCATCTCCCTGGTGATCATCACCGCCCTCTTGGGAGCGGCTTTAGCCAAGAGCCAGGGTGTTGGAGTTATCAAGAGGATAAGAGGTCAGCTCTCCCAGGGGAGCATCCCCACAGAGGGGCTACTGGATGGAGCCTTTGTCCTCTCCGGCGGGCTTCTCCTCTTAACCCCGGGCCTGCTTACCGACCTATTGGGGTTCGTTTTCTTAATTCCTTTTACCAGATTGCCCATAAAGAAGTGGCTGAGAAAGAAATTGGAGAGGCTCATCCAAAAGAATGCTGTTCACACCAGTTATCACATAGACTGACTTCCCTCTCAGAAGGTCTCCTTAATCCTTTTTAGCCCTGCTTGCTGGGGTCGGTTTCTTATCCCCCTCAATTTGCTGCAACCACTTCAGAAAATCTTCACTACCAGCGTGCTCTATCAATTCGTGAATAGAAGCCTTCTTCAAAAAATAACGAAAGGCTGCGCTGTGCTTCCTATAACTACCTCTCTTTGTGGCTTTGACGACCTCCCAAACTTCGGCAGGCCTGAGGGTGTAATCTGGAAACTGACCTGCCGCATATATAGCAAAACCTTCAAAAAACCAAAGAGGTCCCATTTTCTCTTCATTGCCGTTTAGAATCCTGATATGAAGCCTATGAGCCATTTCATGGGTGATCAGCTTTTCAAAGGATTTATCCTCTATACCTTCTGGATAAATTCGGCTATAAAGCTCAGGTGATACGGACAGAAACATCCTCTTTTCCAAACAAGCAGAGAATGCCTTGGGAAATTTAGTTGCTGGATTTTCACCTGTGATTTTGATAACCGCCTGAATGAATTTGTTTTGCTTAGTATAGATTTCAGCCCGGTCAGCGAAACTCTCCTTCACAAGATTACCCCAGCCATTTTGTACGGCAAAATTCCGCAAACGCCTTTGCGCTGCCACTAATTCTTTTTCCAACCCATTCCTCTTTGGCTCAAGCGATTTGGGTAAAACAAGAGGGATTCTATAAACACCTTCTTCAATCATTTTTAACTTTTCCATTTTGCAATCTTCCCCAATAATTACGAGAACAAATATTGTAGGGATTATCAGATATTTATTCGGCTTGATTTGCACTTCTATAGTTAATGTCGCCCGTTATCTGCCCTCGCCAACTCTATGCCTTCCTATAAGCCTCCAAAAACTCATCTCTTGTAATTCCAGATTGGGTGCAGATTGTCCTTAATGTAGAGGCTTTTATCTTCGGCTGATTCGGCATAGTTAAAGGAGTTTTACTTCCGTCGGGGTTTTTACGTACCATGGAAATGTGCTCTTTCTCCCTTACAGTTTGAAAGCCAAGAATCTCTAATGTCTTTACTACCTTTCGCTTGGGGGCATCAACAGGAAACTTTACCATCAAACTTCTACTCCTGTTTCAGCAACGAAGACCTCAATAATTCGTGGATCTACCTCTATTACTTCTTTTCCAAAGGTTTCAATATGAAAACGAATTGCTGACTTTACATCAGAAAGTGCCTCTTCATAGGTATCTCCCTGCCCCACCACAACCCCCTTGAGCCCCAGTGGATACGCTACATAACCATCAGGGTGTTTCTCCACAATGATTTTAAATTGTCTCATGAAAAATTCCTCCTTTTCAAGTAATGGCAGCTAACGGAGCGGCGGGTAGGCGAAGTCTCGGCTTATCGGGATTTGAGCGGAGCGATAGAATGAATTTTGAAGGTCTGATTATCATATCCCTATTTTTTGTCCTCAGTAGGAGATTATCTCCAGGTCGGCATATTTGACCAGGATCTTCTTTAGTCTGTGACCAGGGAACATAACGGTCAACTTAAGGTTCTCACCTGAGCCTTCGCTCTCCATCACTACCCCTTCCCCCCAGGATGGGTGCCTGACCACGCTTCCCTTCTTCAAGGGCAGTGGGAAAAGGTCACTTTCCTCCCTGGTGGTTATTCCCCAACTGAAGCCCCTTTTCTCTAAAAGGTCTGCGGGGATCTCCTGCAGGAAGCGGGAGGGGGGACTGCCGTAGCTTCCCTCGTATCTCCTTCTTCTCTTGGCATAGCTAAGGATGACTTGGTCCTTGGCCCGGGTAAGGCCTACATAGAAGAGCCTTCTCTCCTCCTCCAGCCTCTCTGGACTACTTAGGGAATGGGTCACGGGAAGGAGCCCCTCCTCCAGCCCACAGATGAAGACCACTGGGAACTCCAATCCCTTAGCATTGTGCAGAGTCATCAAGGTGACCGCCTGAGATCTCCCGTTCCAACTGTCGATGTCCGTAATCAAGGAGACCTCCTCCAACCAGGCCTCCAGAGATGGCTTTGGGTTCCTTTCGGCATAGTCCTTGGCGGCGTTGAGAAGTTCCTTAATGTTCTCTGCCCTCCCCTGGGCCTCCAAGGTCCCCTGGGACTCCAGCAGGGGAAGATAGCCTGTTTGGTTAATGGTTCTCTCTACCAGTTGGGGTAGAGGGATGGTTTTAGATATAGTCTGCAATTCGATTATCAGCTCCACAAACCCCTTTACTACCCTGCGGTAGGAGGTTTGCAGCCCCTGCAGCTCATCAACCCTTTGCATAGCCTCGAAGAAAGGAAGGTTATGATCCCGGGCATACCTGGCGATCTTTAGTCTCGTTCCCTCTCCGATCCCCCTATGGGGGACATTGATTATTCTGAGCAGGCTAACCTCGTCCAGAGGGTTGGCGATAACCCTCAAATAGGCAAGGATATCCTTTACCTCCTTCCGCTCATAGAACCTTACCCCTCCCACGATGATATAGGGGATAGCCTCCCTTCTGAATTCTTCCTCTAAAATCCTGGATTGGGCGTTTGTGCGGTAAAGGATGACGAAACTCCCATATTCCCTCCCTTCTTCCCTGTACAGATCCCCGATAACCTGCAGAATGGAGGCTGCCTCCTCCCTCTCATCCCCGCAACTAATGAGGGTAATCCTTTCCCCCCCTTCCCTTTCGGTCCAAAGTTCCTTCCCCTTGCGGCCTAAGTTATTTCCCACCACAGAGCTTGCTGCCTGAAGGATCATCTGGGTGGAGCGGTAATTTCTCTCCAGCCTGACCACCTTGGCCTGCGGATAGTCCTCCTCAAACTCCAAGATGTTTCTTATGTCTGCCCCTCTCCATCCATAAATGGACTGATCATCATCCCCCACTACGCAGAGGTTGCCATGAGCTGAGGCTAAAAGGTTGAGCCACCTGTATTGGGCGTGGTTGGTATCCTGGTATTCATCCACCAAGATATATCTGAATCTCTCCTGATAGTGGTGCAGGATATCGGGGAATGATGTAAAGAGTTCAACGGTTTTCATTATCAGATCGGAGAAGTCCAAGGCACCAAAGTCACGCAGCCTCGTCTGATAATGTTCATAAACCTCAGCAACTACCCTTTCCATATAGTCCCTGCTCTCCTTTCCATACTCCTCTGCCCCGATGAGGTTATTTTTAGCCCATTCGATCCTGACCCTCACCGCAGATGGGGAGAACCTTAAAGCTGGGAGTTCCAACTCCTTCATTAGCCCTTTGATCAGGGAGAGTTGGTCATCATCGTCATAGATGGTAAACTGGGGGTTATAGCCCATTAGATCAATGTGCCGCCGCAAGATCCTGGCACAGGTGGAATGAATAGTGGCTACCCAAGGGCTTATAGCCCCTCGGGGAAGGAGTTGCCCAATCCTCTCCTTCATCTCGCGGGCTGCTTTGTTGGTGAAGGTAACCGCAAGTATATTTGTGGGATTGACCCCCTTGTGGCCTACAAGGTAGGCTACCCTGTAGGTGAGAACCCTTGTCTTCCCGCTTCCCGCTCCAGCCAATACCAGAAGGGGCCCTTCGGTATGTTCCAGCGCCTCCCTCTGGGCTGGGTTGAGGTTATCTAAAAGATTCTTCATAGTAGTTTTTGTAAAGTAGCAAAGCGATCTTCCCCTGTCAAGGTTAAAAGAGCCTATCCCCCTGTTACTGGGAGGACAAAAAGGTTTTGACAAGATAGAGATGTTTTCGTATATTGGATGCGATTAGTTTGCCTTCCTTAGAGGGTTAAATCCTGCTTCTCCTGTAGAAAAAAATGTGGCAGGGAAGGTTTAGTAGAACTAAAGAAGACGCTTGATAGCACAATTGCAGGGCCTCAATTTATCGAACCCGCAAAAGGACGGGTCGGATGAATCCGACCCCTTCGGAAAGAGGCTATAGATGCGTAAAAAGGTGAGTGATAGAGAGGAGAAAAGCTTTGCAGCGGAATCTAACTCGATCTATACTATGAGTTGTAGGGACAAGGCTTCAGCCCTGTCCGAAGGGGCGGACAGACATAAATGTCTGTCCCTACACGAAATACAAACCAAAAAATGGAGGTGATGAGATGAAAGCACGCATGTTTGTCTGCTTTGTGGCCCTGGTTTTGGTAGGCGTCGTTGCCATACCGGCTTTTGGCCAGAACCTATTTGTGAAAACCCTGGGGGGAGCCAGCATAGATTATGGGCACTCTGTGGTAGAGGTTTCTGATGGCTTGTCGTTGCCGGAGTCACTTACAGTTATGGCGCAGGTGATGAAGATCTCCTCCTGGCTAAGCTTGATGGTTCAGGCAATCACCTGTGGACAAAAACCCTGGGGGGAACCAGCCATGATAGGGGGTACTCTGTGGTAAAGGTTTCTGATGGGGGACTTGTCGTTGCCGGAGTCACTGACAGTTACGGCGCAGGTGATGATGATCTCCTCCTGGCTAAGCTTGATGGTTCAGGCAATCACCTGTGGACAAAAACCCTGGGGGGAACCAGCCATGATAGGGGGTACTCTGTGGTAAAGGTTTCTGATGGGGGACTTGTCGTTGCCGGAGTCACTGACAGTTACGGCGCAGGTTATGATGATCTCCTCCTGGCTAAGCTTGATGGTTCAGGCAATCACCTGTGGACAAAAACCCTGGGGGGAACCGGCCATGATAGGGGGGCCTCTGTGGTAGAGGTTTCCGATGGGGGGCTTGTGGTTGCCGGAGTCACTGACAGTTACGGCGCAGGTTATGCTGATCTCCTCCTGGTCAAGCTTGATGGTTCAGGCAATCACCTGTGGACAAAAACCCTGGGGGGAACCGGCCATGATAGGGGGGCCTCTGTGGTAGAGGTTTCCGATGGGGGGCTTGTGGTCACCGGACACACTTACAGTTACGGCGCAGGTTATGCTGATCTCCTCCTGGTCAAGCTTGATGGTTCAGGCAATCACCTGTGGACAAAAACCCTGGGGGGAACCGGCCATGATTGGGGGATCTCTGTGGTAGAGGTTTCTGATGGGGGGCTTGTCGTTGCCGGAGTCACTTACAGTTATGGCGCAGGTGATGAAGATCTCCTCCTGGCTAAGCTTGATGGCTCAGGCAATCACCTGTGGACAAAAACCCTGGGGGGAACCAACTGGGATAGGGGGTACTCTGTGGTAGAGGTTTCTGATGGTGGGCTTGTGGTTGCCGGAGGCACTGAGAGTTACGGCGCAGGTTCTTGGGATCTCCTCCTGGCCAAGTTTGATGCTGATGGCAATACCTGTATGGGGGAGTTTGTCACTCCCACCGTCCAGAGCGTCTCTCCTACCATAAACACCTGGGACCCCACAGTCAACACTTGGTCGCCGACCATTACCAGTCCTACTCCCACGATCACTTCTCCTGAGCCAACGCTAACAACCGTGTGCGAAGAATGTGGGGACCTTTACTTTCGGCCTAACTCCGACGGTTGGGGATTTAAGAATAAAGCTGATAATATGTGGCCAAAGAGTTGGTGGCAACAGTTTAATTACTGCCAATCTCCATACCCATTCCTTTGGTGTTACCTATGCAAATCTTCAGACTTTCCGGATTGGCCACTTTTCGTATCCGCATTTGGAGAGGATCAATGCTACTGGAATCCGCCGCCCGGTTCGGTGATCTATAAGCCATCGGCGGTGAGGAAATGGTTTGCAATCAAAGGAGGTTGGAACGGCTCTTGCTTTGGATTCGCCATATCGAGCTTTCTTTTCTTTGACAATTATCTGCACCTTTCCAGCGAATTCCCCGGCTATTTGCAGCTTTATTCAGTTCCGCTCGGCGATGAGAGCCGGTTGATGATAAACAAATACATGATCTATCAGGTCGGCAAAGCGCAACAAGAATATATAGATGCCAACTATAACACCACCACACCACACCAAACTCTCCAGGCCTGTAAGGATATGTTCAATTCCTCTTATCGCGACGACAGGATACTTCTTATGCACAATAACCACGGTGGCGGTGGCCACACCGTCAATCCATACAGATGTGAAGTTAATCCCGAAAATCCTGAAAAAACGTACATTTATGTGTGCGATAGCAATAACCCCGGAGAGGAGCGAAAGATTATCATCAATACTGCCACTAATATTTGGGCATACTCGGGAAAGCCCACATGGGGAGGGAAAAAGCACCTTTTTCTGAGTGATCCTATGAGCAATTACACCACAAACCCGATTCTACGCACTTCCATCCCTCCTCAGGATAGGTGGGCGAACGGAAAGGCTATGCTGAACTCTGAATATATTGAGTTTTACATCTCATTTACAGACACCGCTCTTTTCGAGTCTCCTGCTGGGAATATTGGCCATATCGGGGATTCTCTCTTCACTACACTTTCGGAAGGCCATCCAATCATATCTCTAACTGGAGAAGAGGTTTTGCCTATAGGGTACTACCTACCCAACGATACCTGGACTTGCCAGTTCTCAGACATAGCTGATTCGACATTCCGTCTGAGCCTATTTACTGATTCCACTGTAATTGTATACTCGCGGACAGAAGCCGATAGCACCCAAGGCGAGAGGCTTCGTTATCCCGGAAATGATAGCACGCTTTGGGTTGGTAATCCTGACCCTTACACGCGATCCTACGATCTTGAAGTTATTTCTGTTGCCCCTGATTCGGAGATAGTTTGCGGCATACATAATATCTCTATTGACCAGAGTGATTCAGCTTGCTACTCAATCACTCCTGTATCGGGATTACAACTTGACAATTATGGAGGACAAAAGACCTATGATTTGCAGGTTGAGATCGTAGGCGATAATGTTGACACGGTGTTTTTCCATGGTAATATAGCGCTAAGCGGAAGCACCGCACATCAAATTATCTCGGATTGGCGTCAAAATGGGGATACCCTTATGGTTTTAGTTGACGAGGGTATGGAGGGAGATTTTTCAGATACCATTCGCCTTGCAAATGAATGGGTGCCTGTTGTCACTGGTGAGCCGAAGATATTGCCCACCGAATTCTCCCTCTCCCAAAACTACCCCAACCCGTTTAACTCCACTACTCTGATAAAATACAGTTTACCGAAGGATTGTCATGTGAACTTGGGGACTTACAACATCCTTGGCCAGAAGGTGGCAAGTTTGGTTGATGGAAAGCAGAGAGCCGGCTACAAGATAGCCAGGTGGGATGCAAGTTCTTTCTCTAGCGGCATATATTTTTACAGGCTTCAGGCTGGGAATTTTGTGCAGACGAGGAAGATGGTGCTAATCAGATAGAGACGAGAGATAGAAACGACCCCACCCTAAATCGTGCTAGTTGATCGGAGTTCGTGATCGGGGGTTTGTCAGGACGGGAGCCCTGACAGCATAAAAGAAATATTCTCCCCCCCTTGATGGGGGAGAACCAAAGAGAGGGTGAGGATTATCCCTCGATCCCCTCTCCCTCTAACTCTCACCCACCAGGAGAGAGGGAACCATAAGGACGCCATTCATCCCCGCTCATAGAAATAGGTTTTTTGTCTGATTTTCATAAATAGAAACCTCCCGCAGATTCGAAATCTGCGGGAGGTTTAATATTCTTGTGGCAGAGGAGAGATTGCTCGTTTTCTTCCGTCAGGGCGGGAGCCCTGACAACACGAGATAAATCCGCCCTCACCTAAAGAACCCCCCCTCTAACTCCCTCCCGCCAGGGAAGGGAGAATTACAATCGAGGTCTGAAGACCCCTCCCACAAGTCGATCAGACGGGTTTAAGATTCTAAAGAAAATTCGTTCGGTGTAATCTCAGCCACATTTTTTAAATTTTGGGGTTGCTTTTCTGCGGGAAAGTTGGTATAATATCCTCCTATGGGAAGTCAGAATAAAGGGGTGAGAAGCCACAGATATGTTTATTCTCTCTAATTTCCTGGGAGCGGTAGCCAGAATTTTAAATATCCTCCTCTCCCTCTATATGCTTTTGATTATCGGTCGAGCACTTATCTCCTGGGTTCATCCTGACCCTTATTCCCCTTTGGTGAGATTCCTGGTAGGGGCCACCGAACCCCTGCTTGCCCCCTTAAGGAGGCTTCTCCCCGGCTGGCGAATGGGGATAGATTTTTCTCCCCTTCTTGCCTTGTTGGTTATATATTTTCTCAAGATCTTCCTGGTGCAAAGCCTATTTGATTTAACCAGGAGGTTTTGAAAGGGACGAGAATCCATTTTGCAGGGGAGGTGATAGGTTTGCAGATAACCCCCATAGAAATTAAGAAGCAAGAGTTCCACAAGGCCTTTCGGGGATATGATCCGGGAGAGGTAGAGGCATTCTTAGAGATGGTCGCGGAGGAGATGGAATCCTTAAATCGGGAGAACAGTGAGCTTAAGGAGAGGCTTACGGTCCAGAAATCGAAGTTAAAGGATTATGAGGAGATGAGGGAATCCTTACATAAGGCCCTGGTTACCACAGAGAAGGCGGCTGAGGAAAAGATAGAGAATGCGCAGAAGGAGGCCGGACTGATCCTTAACGATGCCCAACTTAAGGGGGAGAGACTCATCGAGGAGGCCCGGAGGAAAGTTCTAAAGTATGAGAGGGATATTGCCGATTTAAATAACCTCAAGGCATCCCTCATTACCCGCCTTAAGGCCTTGCTCTCCGCTCAGGGGGAGATGCTTGAGGCCATAGAAAAGGAGGGGATAGAGAAGAGAGGGCCGGTTGCCGAGCCGCATTTGGAGGTTGGGGCAGGAACCTGACCTTTCGAGCTCATAAATAGTAACCCATAGTGGAACTTTTTCGACAGGATGAAGAGGTTTTCGGAATTTATGTTTTATCCTGATCATTCTGTTGAAAGGGGAGATTCCCCTAGTTTTAAGTTCAAGGAGACAATTATGGAAGATCTGCAGAAAAGAATCTCAGAGGCGAAGGATTTTATAGCAGCTAAATCCAAGATCAAACCTAAGATAGGGATTATTTTGGGCACCGGTTTAGGAGCTTTAGCCAAGGAGATTAAGGTGGAATCCTCCATTCCCTACAAGGAGATCCCCTATTTTCCTGTCTCTACGGTCTATGGCCATGAGGGGAAGTTGGTCCTGGGCAGTTTGGGGGGGAAGAAGGTGCTGGCTATGCAGGGCAGATTTCACTATTATGAGGGCTATAGCCTCCAGGAGGTTACCTTTCCGGTGAGGGTAATGAGGGCAATGGGAGCGGATACCCTGGTGGTCTCCAATGCCTGTGGGGGGATGAACCCCCTCTTCTCCCGGGGGGATATTATGGTTATGGAGGATCACATCAACCTCTTTGGTGACAATCCCCTGCGGGGTCCCAATGACGACAGCCTGGGTCCCCGGTTCCCCGATATGTCTGAACCTTACAGCAAGGAGCTCATTGCTTTGGCTGAGCAGGTGGCCTTAGAGGCGGGGATAAAGCTGCAGAAGGGGGTATATGTAGGGGTGCAGGGGCCGAATTTGGAGACCAGGGCAGAGTACAGATTCTTGCGCGGCATTGGAGCTGATGTGGTGGGAATGTCCACGGTGCCGGAGACCATAGTGGCCGTCCATTCCGGGATGAGGGTCTTAGGCCTCTCGGTGGTCACCGATCTCTGTCTCCCCGATGCCCTCAAGCCGGCCAGCCATATAGAGATCGTGAAGACCGCCTCTAAAGCCGAGCCGCAGCTGACCAAGCTGATGATGCTCACCATAGAGAGGATGTAGGTGGATTACTCAAAGACCATAAATCTTCCTCGGCCCAGTATCTCGATGAAGGCCAACCTCCCCCATAAGGAACCGGAGCTTTTGCAGTTCTGGGAAGAGCTAAGGTTCTACCAGAAGCTGCGGGAGGAGAGGAAGGGAGCCCCGCAATACATCCTCCATGATGGCCCCCCCTATTCCAATGGCCATATCCATATGGGCACAGCCCTAAACAAGGTGGCCAAGGATATAGTAGTGCGGTCGAAGTCTATGGCTGGCTATGACAGCCCCTATATCCCGGGATGGGACAATCACGGGATGCCCATTGAGATCGAGGCTACGAAGAGTTCTGGCCAGGGGGATAGGCTTGCCGTAAGGAGGAGCTGTCGGGAGTATGCCCGTAAGTTTGTAAATGTGCAAAGGGAGGAGTTCAAGAGGTTGGGGGTTATGGGACAATGGGACGAGCCCTACCTGACGATGTCCCCGAAGTTCGAGGCAAAGATCATCGATGTGTTTGGGGAACTGGCTGAGAAAGGTTATATTTACAGGGGTTTAAGGCCCATTGACTGGTGTCCCCACTGCCGCACGGCCTTAGCCGAGGCGGAGATCGAATATAAAGAGAAGGAATCGGATTCCATCTTGGTCCGTTTTCCCTTGTTAAAGGACCCCCAGGGGATTTTCGCCGGGGCTAAAGAGGCCTTTGTGCTCATCTGGACAACCACCCCTTGGACTATACCGGCAAACCAGGCGGTGGTGGTCAACCCAGAATTTGCCTATGTGGTTGCCCTCTCAGGCTCTGAGTCTTATCTGGTGGCGGAGGAGCTTCTCCCCCAGGTGATGAGATTAGCTGGCAAGGGGAATTACCGAGCGATAAAGAGGATAAAAGGTGAAAAGCTGCAAGGTTTAGTTTTCAAGCATCCGCTGTTCGATCGCCCCTCCCCCCTCTTCCTCGCCGACCATGTTACCCTGGAGGAGGGAACGGGGATTGTGCATACCGCACCCGGCCATGGGGAGGAGGACTTCGAGGTGGGGAAGAGAGAGGAATTGGAGGTCCTCTCCGTAGTGGATGAGGCCGGAGTCTTCAACTTTCAGGCGGGCAAATATTCCGGTTTGAGCTTGGAGCAGGGAAATGCAGCGGTATTAAGGGATCTTTTGGCCAACGGCAACCTCCTCCACCATACACGCATCACCCACAAATACCCTCACTGTTGGAGATGTCACCAACCCCTCATCTTTCGCGCCACGGTGCAATGGTTTTTATCGGTCGACCACCTCTCGTTAAGGAAGAAGGCACTGGCGGCTATTGAAAAGGTTAAGTGGGTTCCCTCCTCCAGCCGCAATCGCATCATCTCAATGATGGAGGGCCGCCCGGATTGGTGCCTCTCGCGGCAGCGGAACTGGGGGGTGGGTATTCCCGTCTTCTACTGTCAGGGGTGTGGAAGAGAGATAATCAGAAAGGACCTCATCGAAAGGGTGCGGGACCTGGTTGCCCAGAAGGGTTCCGATGTTTGGTTTGAGCTGCCAGCTGAGGAGCTCCTTCCCCCTGATTTTAGGTGTCCTTATTGTGGGGGGAGGGAGTTTGAAAAGGAGAAGGATATCCTCGATGTCTGGTTCGACTCCGGTTGCAGCCACCTGGTCGTCCTGGAGGGAAACTCTGATTTGAGGTGGCCTGCCGACCTCTACTTGGAGGGGACGGACCAGCACAGGGGATGGTTTAACCAGTCTCTTCTTATCTCTATGGCTATTAAGGGTTTCCCGCCTTATCGCACCGTGGTGACCAACGGCTGGATGCTTGATGCCCAGGGTAAGGCTATGCACAAGTCCCGGGGTAATGTCATCTCCCCTATGGAGATCTACAACAAGTATGGGGCCGATATCTTACGGCTTTGGGTGGCCTCAACTGAGTTCACCTCGGATATGAAGCTCTCCCCTAGCATCATCCAGCAAGTGGTTGATGCCTATCGCCGCATTCGCAACACCTTCAGATTTCTCTTGGGCAACCTGTATGACTTCTCTCCGGGGCCCCATCTTCAGCCGCGGGATGGACTCCTGGAGATAGATAGGTTCATCCTCCAAAAGTTGGGTTATCTGGTAAAGGAGGTCTTGGGGTACTATGAGAGGTTTGAATTCCACAAGATTTACCATGTTTTCCACAATTTCTGTGCTGTGGACCTCTCCGCCTTCTACTTGGATGTGCTCAAGGATAGGATGTATACCTGGGGGAAGGACTCCTTAGAGAGGAGGTCGGGGCAAACCGCCTTTTACCTGCTGGCCAATTCCTTGGCTAAGCTCATTGCCCCCATAATGCCGTTTACGGCTGAGGAGATATGGGAGAAAATTCCCTATTCCGGAGATAGGCCAGAGAGCATTCACCTTACCCTCTTCCCAGATCCTGACCTTGGCTGGTTTAATCCAGCCGAGGAGGAAAATTGGCGGAGGTTGTTGCAGCTGAGGGATGTGGTGCTCAAGGGGATAGAGATAATGCGGGGGGATGGCCTGATTGGCAATTCACTGGAGGCGAGGGTAACCTTGGAGGCCACCGATCCTGGATTGAGGGAGATTTTGGAGAGGTATGAGGGGGATCTTCCCACCCTCTTTATCTGCTCTCAGGTGGAGCTCTCCCCCCTTCCCCGGTATACCTGCCAGGATGAGGGGATTGGTTTGAAGGTGTTGGTGGGAAGGGCTCAAGGGGGAAAATGTGTCAGGTGCTGGAATTACTCCCCTACAGTGGGGGAGGATGAGGATTTCCCTGGCGTCTGTGCCAGGTGTGCCCAGGTCTTAAGGGAAGGGTGGGGATAAGGGTGTCGGGGATCGGTTCTCAGGGATCAGGGGAAATCCTGACAACTGACTGCCGACCCCTGAGAGCTGTAAGCAGGTATGAAATGAGATAGAAGGGGAGGAAATGGATGCTAAGCACTTGAAGAAGTTTGAGGGATTGCTCCTGGCCAAGAGGAAACAACTCCTTGAATCGATAGGTCATTATGAGGATTCCCTGATGAACTCCTCCCTCAAGGAGTCTAATGGGAACCTCTCCACCTATGCTGATCATATGGCTGATTTAGGGACCGATGCTCAGGAGAGGGAGAAGGCCTATCACTTTGCCTCCAAGGAGGGAAGGTTGCTCTACCACATTGATGAGGCCCTGCGGCGGATGCAGGATGGCACCTATGGGAAGTGTGTGGAGTGTGGGGAGGAGATAAGCCTGGATAGGTTGGAGGCCGTCCCTCATGCCAGGTTGTGCATAAGGTGCAAGCAGCGAGAAGAGGAGAAGAAAAGGCAACTTGACCGCACAGCTTAGCCGGGAGAGGGGAACCGCGTTGAGGGGGAGCCTCTACTTCTACTTAGGGATCTTCTTGGCCGTGGTTGGCTTAGATCAGGTCACCAAATATCTGGCCAGCAGATTTCTCTCAGCACGGATCTGTGTAGAAGTTGCGGGTTCCGTCTTCAGATTGACCCTGGTGAGGAACCCCGCTGGGGTATTTGGGATAGTGGGTGGGGGGAAGCTATTCTATCTTTACCTCTCCCTTTTAGCAGTAGGATTGATTGGTTTCTACCTCACCAAAGTTAAGCTCCCTATCTACAGGTTTTCCCTGGCCCTTATCTTGGGTGGGGCTGTGGGGAACCTGGCCGATCGGATAAGGTTCGGGGAGGTAGTGGATTTCCTGGACTTTGGCCTCGGCTCCTATCGCTGGCCCACCTTTAATCTCGCTGATAGTGCAATAACCATTGGCATCTTTCTTCTCTTGTTGGCCAGCTTCAGAAAAGGTAAAAGTCATTAGGGATAACAACGGGATAGCCAAAATTGTTGGCAGATTTGGAACAGGTAAGATAGCCGTAGGCTTTATCCTGCGAAAGGAACTACCCAATCTTGTTTTTTGACAATTTTTTTTAACCGCAAGGCTCGCTAAGTAGGCGCAGAGAACGCAAAGGATTAAATGTAAATTGCAGTATATGCCGGGGAGAGCCTGAAGTCTCCAATACCTTCTTTACTATCCGTGAAATCTGTGGCTGCTATTTGTTGGCAACTCTGACCGACTGTGTAGCTCCGTGAGATTCTGTGGTAATTTCACCACGGACTATGCACAGAAAAACAGGAATCAGTTTTCAGGGATCAAGGATGGACAGCATAAATTCCTTCTTTAATTCTTAATTTTCAATTCATAATTGTTTTTTCCCGTCTAATTCCGTGAATTCCTGGGGTAAGTCTGTTAATTCGTGTAGATTCGTCTATTCGTGCCATTCGTGTTCCAGGGGTTCAGTGTAATCTGTGGTTGTTGTTTGATTGTGCTTTTGCCGCGTTGTTTTATTCCGTGGTGAACCGTTCGGGAAAAAGGTTGAAGGTAAAAACCGTAAAGATAGAAGGGATAGGTGAACCCCTCAGGTTAGATGTTTGGCTGGTTAAGAATATGCAAGGGCTGAGCCGTTCTCGGTTGCAGGGATTGGTAAATGAGGGGTTTATTCTCCTAAACAACAAAAAAGTCAAGCCAAACCATAGGGTCTCCTCTGGAGAGCTGGTCACTATAACCATCCCTTCCCCTGAGAGGTCAACCCTCCAACCGGAGGAGGGCCCCTTGAATGTCCTCTATGAGGACGAACACCTTTTGGTGATCAACAAACCTCCTGGCCTGGCTGTCCATCCCGGCGGTGGGGTGAGGCAGGGGACCCTGGTCAACCTTCTCCTCCATCATTGTAGGGAACTTTCGGGGATAGGGGGGATAGAGAAACCGGGAATTGTCCATCGCTTGGACAAGGATACAACCGGGGTTATGGTGGTGGCCAAGGATGACTGGACCCATCTGGAGCTCTCCTCCCAGTTTCAGAGAAGGGAAGTGAAGAAGGAATACCTGGCCCTTGTTTGGGGAGAGCTGGGGGGAGGGGAGGGGGTGATAGAGCTTCCCATAGGTAGAAGCAGGAAGGACAGGAAGAAGATGGCTGTCCGCGAGCTGGGAGGGAGGGAAGCGCTAACCCGCTACAAGGTTTTAGAGGATTTTGGCCTCTGCTCCTACCTGGCTGTAAGGCTAGGCACAGGTCGCACCCATCAGATTAGGGTGCATCTCTCCCATATAAGCCATCCCATAGTAGGAGATCCTAAATATGGGGGGAGAAGGAAGATGTTAGGTAAACTCCCCCCCTCCCAAAGGGATATGGCCCGGATGCTCTTGGAGCTTCTTCCTCGCCAGGCACTTCATGCTCATCACTTAGGGTTCGTTCATCCGATAAGCAGGGAATACTTGGAGTTCTCCAGCCCCCTGTGGGGGGATATGGCCAAGGCATTGGAGCTGCTCAGGTGTAGATGATAAAATCCACAAAGAGCGCTGAATGAAGTAAGTCATTGCGAGGCACCGAAAGTGCCGGAGCAATCTCTCTGGATTAGTAGAAATCTCTGTTTTGGACGCTGATAGTCGCAGATTTTACAGGATAATTTTTATAAATCCCAAGCATCTGCGTTAATCTGCGTTCCATAAAGCCTGTCTGAAGGGGGCCAAGTTCTGATGCAGATAGGGGAAAAGGTATATCATTTTACCGAATTGGACTCCACAAATGATTTCGCTAAGGGACTTATCGCGGGAGCCCCAGAGGGAACGGTGGTAATTGCAGAAAGACAGAGGAGGGGAAAGGGAAGGTTGGGCAAGAGTTGGTGCTCTCCAGAAGGTGGGCTTTGGTTTTCTATTATCATAGGGAAAAGCAATGGCTTGCTTATTCCCTTGATGGCTGGGGTAGCCCTCTGTGAGGTCCTGCGGGGACTTGGTTTAAATGTGGGTATAAAATGGCCCAATGACATAGTGATAGGGGGCAAGAAGATAGCTGGAATCCTGACTGAGCTGGAAGGGAAGAGGATCATTCTGGGAATTGGCCTGAACCTGAATGTATCTCGGTTTCCTGATGAGATAAAGGATGTAGCCACCTCCCTTTTCCTGGAGATGGGAAGGAGCTATCCCAGGGAAGAGGTGCTCGGATTGATCCTGAAAGGGATTGAGAGATGGTTTGGGGCTTTAAGGGAGGGCAATATCCAAGGCTTGCTTGATAAGTGGCGGGAATATGCGGCCATCCTGGGGAAGGTGGTGGTGGTGAGAACCCCCAGGAGGATACTGCAGGGGAGGGCAATGGATATAGCGCAGGATGGAGGGCTTCTTTTGGAACTCCCCGATGGATCCAAAGAGAAAGTTTTGGCCGGTGAATGTAGCCTCAGGGTGGGGACCGTGGGTTCTCCGATTCCCGAGCCAGCCAGCAAAGGGGGTTGAGGGGGGACTGGCCTCTTCCCCAAGAGAGTAGCCCTAACTTGTTGGGACGTTTGAAGAGGTCAAGCCAGGAAATTAGTAAACGGAGGGAACTGAATTGAAAATAGGGACGCTGCAGGTCTATACTGGGGAGGGGAAGGGGAAGACCACCGCTGCCCTGGGTCAGGCCCTGCGGGCAGTGGGCCATGGACAGCAGGTGATTGTGATCCAATTTATGAAGGGTCAAATAAACTATGGTGAACTGAAGGCGGTGGAGGATGTTCCCGGATTGAAGATTGAGCAGTATGGTTTGCCCACCTTTGTGGAGCGGGGTAATCCCTCCGCAGAGGATAGGGAATGGGCCAGGAAGGGGATGGAGCGGGCCAAAAAGGTCATCAGGGAGGCAAGATATGACATGGTCGTCTTGGATGAGATAAGTGTGGCCGTGGACTATGGATTGGTTGGCTTAGATGAAGTCCTCGGTTTAATTAAGGCCAGGCCCCCGGAGATGGAACTTGTTCTCACCGGCAGATATGCGGCCAAGGAGATAATTGAGCTTGCTGACCTGGTTACGGAGATGAAGGAAATAAAGCACCACTATCAAAAGGGCATCCAGGCCAGGGAGGGAATCGAGTTCTAAGGGGTTCAAGATTGAGGATATGGCCTTGTAGTATGAGAATTCCCACCTATTGGACAGGATATACAGGATTGCCAGGATATGAATTGATTATGTAAATCCCGTTTATCCCGTCAAAAAAGCCTTGTCGTTGGTTTCCCCAATTCAGTGCCGTCAGGGCCCCTGCCCTGACGGCACTGAATTGGATGTAAGTAGGGACAGGTCTTCAGCCCTGTCCGAAAGAGTGCTGCCCTTGCGCCGCTCTAATTCTCTGCCTATGATGAATCAGAGCTAAGGCAGAATATTGGAAATGTTAATTGGTATTTAAAGATGTGACTCCGATTTATGCCAAAAAGGAGAAAAACATCACACAGAACAAGTTTGAGCGGTTTAACGGTCAAAGTAGAGGGAATTGTATTTTTTAAAACTGCTTTTAGCCCATATTCTGGAAAATAAATTTTGGATTCGTAACTTATTGATTTTCAAGGGAAAATTTTCTAGATTTTCATGGACTACATTCAATTGGCGATTATTAAAAAACTGTCTAACTGGTTGATTTTTAAGTAGTTGTTCGTATTTGACCTTAAATTTTTCCCGGAATGTAGGCTACAGCATAAAAATGCTACCATAACATCCAGGGGCCAGTAGCAACTTTTTCATAGGTGACCTCAGTGACAGAATGGCAAAAAATCTTTCTCAAATCTGCATTTTTTTCTTGACAAATGCTTACTGAATTCTTATAATATATTAGAAAAGGGGGCTGAGGTGTCTTTAAGAATGTCAGGACAGATTTTTTGAAGGGAAGTAGAATGATTTTTTCGGTTGGTTCGTCTAAACATGTTGTCAATTATAAGAACCAGTGGCACCATTTGTCCATGGGGGCATGGTGTCTTTGGATGTGGCACATTTGGTACTATAGTAGCTTACAGAGACCAACCGGAAAAGGATTGAGAGCAATGAAATAGAAAATACAACAGAGTGAAGGTTAAAACCCACATCCGATTTCGGTTGTGGGTTTTTTTGTTCGTTCGCCAGAGGGCAGAGTGAGAGTTTCTTCAAAAGTCAAGTTTGATGGTTAGGCAAAAAGTCAAAAAATGCTCTTGTAACATTGTGAACCTAAAATGCAACTTATTTAAAATGAATATGTTGCTTACCTTGGTTTAATCCGTTATAGCACCAAAACGGACTTTTTAGCAAAATTGACTAAAACCAAAATAACTGTTGCAGGTGGTGTGAGTTCAATTGATGAGATAAGAGAAGTTGCAAGAATAGGAGTGGATGTACAACTTGGTATGGCACTGTATACTGGTAAGATAAATCTCGCAGAAGCATTTATTGAATCGCTCAACTGGAAAGGTGAACTCATACCAACCATTACACAGGATCATAGAGGTCAGGTTCTTTTGCCTCGCTTACAGTAACAGGGATTCTCTCAGGAAGGCATTTGAAAAAGGCAAAATGTGGTATTTTTCAAGGTCACGAAATAAGCTCTGGATGAAAGGCGAAACATCCGGCAATATACAAGAGCCTATAAGATTAAGGGCAGATGGCGATAGGGATGCACTGCTTGCCACAGTAAAGCAACAGGGTGTTGCGTGCCATACAGGTGAGTATTCCTGTTTCGGCGCTAAAAAGTTCAGCCTTTATGAACTCTATGAAGTTGTAAAAGACAGGATAGAAAATCCAAGACCTGAATCATACACCGCAGAACTAACAGATGATATGCTGAGCGATAAGATATTGGAAGAAGCCAAAGACCTTATAGAGGCAAGAGATAAAGATGGAATAATACGGGAAGCAGCAGATCTTATATATTTTCTGAAGATTCTTCTAGCCAAGAATGGGATCAAAATAAATGATGTATTTAACGAATTAAGGAGGCGTAGAAGATGAAAATAAAAGAAGCAATAAAAAAAATTATTGAACTGAATGACCTAACCCAGCAGGAAGCCTTTGAGGTCGCAATAGAGATTATGAGTGGTGGTGCAACAGACGCCCAGATAGCTGCTCTGCTTACAGCATTGAGAATGAAAGGTGAAACAATAGACGAGATAACTGGATTTGTCAGGGCAATGAGAGATAAGGTAACCCCTATTGAATGTAGTTCTAAAGATCTTGTTGACACCTGTGGCACAGGCGGTGATAGGTCCGGAACATTTAATATCTCAACACTCTCTGCGTTCGTCGCAGCCGGCGCTGGCTGTAGGGTGGCAAAACATGGAAACCGGTCTGTATCCAGTAGATGTGGAAGTGCTGACCTTCTTAAAGCTCTGGGTGTAAATATTGAGATTACACCAAAAAGAATGGTAAGCTGTATTGATGAGACAGGTATCGGTTTTTTGTTTGCACCAATTCTACACAAAGCTATGAAATACGCAATAGGGCCAAGGAGAGAAGTTGGAGTGAGAACAATTTTTAATATACTTGGTCCCCTTACCAATCCTGCAGGTGCAAGGCGGCAGCTTTTAGGGTTATTTAGCGATGAACTTACAGAGCCCATCGCAAATGTGTTAAAGAAACTTGGTTCTGAACACTGCCTAGTAGTTCATGGTGAGGATGGACTTGATGAGATAACCATAACAGGGAAGACATTCGTGAAGGAATTACGTAATGGGGTGGTGGAGAGTTACTGCATAGAACCAGAAGATTTTGGAATTCAAAAGGGAACAATTGATGATATTAGGGGTGGCGATGTAAACGATAATGTTAGGATTGCTCTGGATATTCTCAATGGTGGCAAGGGACCTAAGAGAGATATAACGGTTTTTAATGCCGGTGCAGCCATCTATGTAGGTGGTAAGGCAGCATCGCTTGCAGAAGGTATCGAACTTGCAAAGGAATCAATAGATTCTGGCAAGGCAATTGAGAAACTCCAGATGCTGAGGGAAATGACGCGATGAATTTACTGAAAAGAATAGTTTCATACAAAAGAGAAGAAGTGAAGAAGAGAAAAAGCATTGTTTCCGTTGGAACTCTTAAAAGTGGAAATTTCCCAAAAGTGAGAGATTTCAAATCAGTGCTTGAAAAAGAAGGTATATCAATAATTGCCGAAATAAAGCGGATGTCCCCCTCAGCAGGTATTATAAGAGAGGATTTTGACCCTACCCAAATGGCAAGAACATATGAAGAGAATGGGGCAAGTGCCATTTCAGTGCTTACAGACAGAAAATTCTTTGGTGGTAGTATTGATTATGTAATTGCGGTTAAGAACGAGGTGAATCTGCCCGTATTAAGAAAAGAGTTTATCATTGATGAGTATCAGATTTATGAATCACGCTACATTGGTGCTGATGCAGTTCTCCTTATTGCAAGGATATTGACTTCTGCTGAACTGGGCAGGTTCATTTCGATAGCAAAAGAATTGGGACTGGCATGCCTTGTTGAGGTTCATACACGGAATGAACTTGAAGAGGTTTTATCAACAATCACAGAGATAATAGGAATAAACAACAGAAACCTTGATACACTTCAGATTGATATTAAAACTTCACTTGAATTGAAGAAGATGACCCCAGAAGGGTATATTACTGTGAGTGAAAGCGGGATAAAAACAAGAGAGGATGTCCTAAAACTTCAAGAAGCTGGCTTTGATGCTATACTTGTTGGTGAAACACTTATGCGGACAAAAAATTTAGGAAATAAACTTAAAGAACTTTTGGGAGAAGTATAGATGGAAATCCTTGATGAATTGAGAAAAAAGGTGAGCGAGATTGATAGAGAGATTATAAAGTTGATAGCAAAGAGGCTCGAAATTACAAAAAAGATCGGTAAAAAGAAAAAGGAGGAAGGTATACCTTTGCGAAACTGGGAGATAGAGAAAGCAGTAATTGAAAATGCAACAGAATTTGCTGCTGAATTAGGGATATCTCCTGCTCTTATCAAATCACTTATGCAGCAACTTATAACGGAATCCCGTATACAGCAGGAGATACTTCATTACTCTGCCTACAAAGGGGATAAAGAGAATGTTCTGATTATTGGTGGATTAGGAGAGATGGGCAAATGGTTTTCGTATTTCTTCCAGAATCAGGGCCATAATGTATCGATTTATGACATCAAAGGCGAATCAGAGGATTTTAAATCATACGGAAGTCTGGAAGAGGGGATTGAGGAAGCATCATTTACTCTTATTGCCACATCACTTGAGGTAGTTCCGGAGATAATAAACAAAATAACAGAACTGGGGTTCAAAGGTATTGTATTTGATATAGCAAGCTTGAAAGGACATTTAGAGGATTCTATCAAAAGGGCAACTGATAAGAGAATTTCCATTACCAGCATTCATCCTATGTTTGGTTCAAATGTACGAACACTTTCCGATAAGGTAATTTGCCTCTGTGATTGCGGAGATAAGGAAGCAAATCAGAAAGTTGAATTTCTCTTCAAAGGCACAGCCGCATCGATTGTGAAACTATCGCTTGAGGAGCATGATCGTGTTATTTCTTTTGTGCTGGGACTTTCTCACATAATAAATATCATATTTATGAAGGTACTCATGGAGGGAGGCTATAAGTACGACGAATTGAAGAAGATTGCAAGTACTACCTTCCTTTCTCAAATGGTAACTGCAACCAGTGTAATTAAGGAGAATCCACATCTCTATTATGAAATACAAAAATACAATCCATTTAAAGGAGACTTATACGAAAAGTTAAAAGAAGCTACAAAATCAATTACCGATATTGTCTCATCAGCAAACAAGCCAGAGTTCATAGAAATCATGGAAAAAGGTAAGTATTGGTTAGGAGAATGATGACAAAGATAAAGATATGTGGTGTAACAAATATTGAGGATGCAATGATGATTGCTGAACTCGGTGCAGATGCCTTGGGCTTTGTTTTTGCTCCATCAAAGAGAAGGATAAGCCCGCAGGATGCAAAAGAAATTATAAAAAGACTTCCACCATTCGTCACAACCGTTGGTGTATATATGGACGCAGAGATTGATGAGGTAAATCAGGTAACCGAATACACTGGGATAGATGTTATTCAACTTCATGGAAATGAGCCACCGACCCATTGCGATAGGCTCAAAAAGAAGGTAATAAAAAGAATCTCGGTATGTGATAATGATACTACTGAGATGCTTATTTCAAGGATGGAAAGATACCGAGTTCCTGCCTATCTTTTGGACCCTGGGGCAGGCAGTGGTAAGGTATTTAATTGGGAAAAAGCAGTGGGTATTGATTTACCTCTTATCATTGCGGGAGGACTTACCCCGGATAATGTAAAAACTGTTGTACGATTGTTAAAGCCTTACGGGGTGGACGTCTCTTCAGGAGTAGAACAGTTTCCTGGTAAGAAGAATAAACAAAAGGTGAAAAGATTTATAGAGGAGGTGAGGTCTTGTTGATTACAGGAATAATAGGTTATCCCTTAGAGACTACGCTTTCACCCAAGATGCATAATGCAGCATTTAAGGAATTGGGAATAGATGGTGTTTATCTTCGCTTGCCTGTTTTAAAAGAAAGGTTGAAAGAGGCAACGCTGGGTCTTCGTGCGCTCGGTTTCAGGGGAGTGAATGTAACAGTTCCTCACAAAGAGACTATAGTGGAATATCTTGATGATACTACAGAGGAGGTGAAAAGGGTTGGTGCTGTGAATACGATCTTGATAGAGGATTATAAACTTATCGGGCACAACACAGACATATATGGATTTAAGGAGTCTTTGATGGAATATAAAATTGATATCACAGATAAAGATCTTCTAATTGTAGGGGCAGGTGGTGCTGCCCGTGCCTGTGCTCATGTAATAAATTCGATGAAACCAAAGAGGTTCATCATTACAGATAAGATTCTTGAAAGAGCAGAGGTCGTTTCAAATTTATTTGATGCAGAAATAATTGAGCCTGCTGAAATTGAGAATATTATTCCTGAAATGGATATTGTAATAAATGCAACCCCCATAGACTTTCAAGAAATGATATTACCAGTTATGAAACGAGGAGCTGTCTACTACGACGTAAATTATAAATTTAGAAAGTTAAAAGGAAGGGATATTAAGATGATAAATGGACTTTTGATGCTTGTACTTCAGGGTGCGCAATCTTTCCATTTATGGACGGGAAGGGAAGCACCAATAGAGGTAATGAAAAATATGGTAGGGTTTGAAAATGATTAGATGGTTGACTTCGGGTGAATCGCACGGAAAGGGATTGTCTGTTATCATCGAGGGATTACCTGCTGGTATACCCGTGGATGTTGAATTCATCAACGATGAACTTCTGCGAAGGCAGAAAGGATATGGTCGTGGAAAGCGGATGACAATAGAAAAGGATCGCGTGGAAGTATTGTCCGGGGTGAGATACGGAAAGACTATCGGTTCCCCTGTTAGTCTGTTTATTAGTAATAAAGATTATGAAAACTGGAAGGATATTATGAAAATAGAGCCTGGCAAAGAGACTGATAAGGTGACCTCTCCCAGGCCAGGGCATGCCGACCTTGCAGGAGTGCTGAAGTATGGCTTGGATGATATAAGAAATGTGATTGAGCATGCCTCTGCAAGGGAGACTGCGGCAAGAGTTGCAGCAGGTGCAATTCTTAAATTGTTTTTAAAAGAGTTTAAGATCGAATTTTACTCCCATACAATTGCAATCGGTGGTATAAGCATAAATGAGAGAAAAAGAGAAATTGATAAATTAGAGAATACACCACTGCGGTGTATGGATCCAGAGAAAGAAAAAGAGATGATCAAACTTATTGATGAGGCAAAAAGTAGAGGCGATTCGATCGGCGGAATAAGTGAGGTTGTCGCCCTTGGTGTTTGCCCCGGGCTTGGAAGTTACTCTCATTACGATAAACGATTGGACGCAAGGATTGCTCATGCAATGCTTTCTATCCCGTCTGTGAAAGGTATTGAGATAGGTGAGGCCTTTGAGAATTCTAAAAGATTTGGATCGGATGTCCATGATGAAATATTCTACAGTGATGAAAAGGGTTTCTATCATAAAACAAACAGGGCTGGTGGAATAGAAGGTGGTGTCAGTAATGGTGGGGATATTGTTGTCCGCCTTGCAATAAAACCCATACCAACACTTAGAAAGCCTTTTCATTCGGTAGACATATTGACAAAAGAAGAGCGACTTGCCCAGAAGGAACGGGCTGATGTATGTGTCGTTCCTGCTGTGGGGGTGATTGGTGAGGCGATGCTCGCCTTTGTTATTTCCGATGCCTTCATTGAGAAATTCGGTGGGGACTGCCTCGATGATATAAAATCACACTATGATTTATATATGAAGAGGATAAGAGATGTCTGATAATATAATTCTTATTGGATTTATGGGAACAGGAAAGGATGTTGTTGGGAAGCAGATCGCAAGAAAAACGGGAATGAGTTTTCTTTCAGTTGATGAATTCATAGAGCTGAGGGAGAATAAAACGATAAGCAGGATATTTGAGGAATCTGGTGAAGGGTATTTCAGGAGGTTAGAAAAAGAGGCGGTTCTGGCAATAAAGGATTTGAAGAATACAGTTGTAGCAACTGGGGGAGGAATTGTTATTGATGAGGAAAATCGGCGGCTTCTTTCTAAAATGGGTACAGTAATTCATCTTGAAGCAAAACTGGATCTCATTGAAGAAAGACTCAGAGATGATTTTAATCGTCCACTGATACAGGATAAAAAGAACATAAAGAGAATATTTAAAGAAAGGAAGGGTATATACGATTTTGCAGAACTAAAAATTGATACATCATTTAAGAATCCCCATGAGATTGCAGATGAAATAATCCAAAAAGGAAATGTAAGAAAGAGAGACAGGAACTTCCCACTTGATACAATCGTTGTGAAATCAGAATTAAAAAACTATCCTGTTCATGTTGGATCGGGCATTCTTACAAGCAATAAAAATTTCATTAGACTGCTGGATCTGAATACCAATAGAACAATAGTGATTACCAATCCACTTGTGGGCGCTTTATATCTACAGTCTATTGAGGATGCCCTTAATGAGAACAAAGTCAATCCCATTCACTTTATCGTACCTGATGGAGAGGAGTATAAGACATTAGAGATGGCTACCCGTATCTATGATTTTCTCTTGGAAAATAAGGTAACTAGATCAGAGCCAATAATTGCCCTTGGTGGCGGTGTAATAGGAGATCTTGCTGGTTTTGTTGCCGCTACATACAAGAGGGGAGTACCTCTCATCCAGATTCCGACAACACTACTTGCCCAGGTCGATGCATCTATTGGTGGTAAGACTGGTGTTGACCATAAACTGGGGAAGAATATGATTGGAGCCTTCTATCAACCCGATTCGGTAATTACCGATGTGGCCGTGCTCTTAAGTCTTTCAGAGAGGGAATTTAGAAATGGTCTGGCAGAGGTGATAAAATACGGAATTATAAAGGATCAAAAACTCTTTTCTTTGCTTGAAAAAAAGCATAACGAAATTTTAGACCGTGATATCAATATCCTTACTGAAATTATATCGAGGTGTATACAGATAAAGAGAAAAATTGTACAAGAGGATGAAAGGGAGGAGAAGGGCATAAGGGAGATTTTGAACTATGGGCATACAATAGGCCATATTATTGAGACGCTCACGGGTTATTCACAATACAGGCATGGTGAGGCAGTAGCAATTGGTATGGTTGAGGAAGCCAGAATGGCCGTGAGGAACGGCGTTTTGGAGGAAGAGGATTTAAAAAGGTTATCAGAGCTGATTTCATCATACGGGTTGCCTGTGGAGATACCCGAGTCCATAAGTAGGAATGATGTAAGGGGAAAGATACTTCAGGACAAGAAGGTCAGGCATGGAGAAATAAGAATGCCCATTCCTGAAGGGATAGGAAGAGTTGTCTTAAGGGAGGTACGATGCGAAACATTGTTGTAATACATGGACCAAATCTTAATCTTCTAGGGAAGCGAAAACCAGAGGTATACGGGACCCTGACTCTTGATGAGTTGAACAGGAAGATAGAAGCCTTTTCCGAAGAGAAGAATATCGTGGTGCATATCATTCAGTCCAACAGTGAGGGCGATATCATCGGCGCGATTCATGATGCTGGTGGTACTCACGGAATAGTGATCAACCCTGGCGGGTATACCCACACCTCGGTTGCCATCAGGGATGCTGTGGAAGCTGTTGGGGTTCCGGTTGTGGAGGTTCACATCAGCAATATCTATGCGAGGGAAGCGTTCAGGCAGAAATCTGTGATTGCTCCGGTTTGCATCGGACAGATAACAGGACTGGGCTGGGTTGGTTACCTATTGGCAATTGAATACCTTATGAAAATGAGTGAGGGAAAATGAGAACGAACTTACCCGATGAAAGAGGTTATTTCGGAAAGTTCGGCGGCAGGTACGTCCCTGAAACGTTGATGACTGCCCTTGATGAATTAGAAAAGGCATACCTGTCGATGCGGGATGATCCGGAATTCAAGAAGACGTTCGATTATTATCTTCGTGAATACGCAGGTAGACCGTCCCCATTGTACTCTGCTCGTAGACTCACAAGAGAACTTGGTGGTGCCAAGATCTACCTGAAGCGCGAAGACCTCATGCACACGGGCGCGCACAAGATTAACAATACGATTGGTCAGGTTCTTCTTGCAGAGAGGACGGGAAAGAAAAGAATCATTGCTGAGACGGGTGCAGGTCAGCATGGCGTCGCTACTGCCACTGCCTGTGCCTTATTTGGACTTGAATGTTCCGTTTACATGGGCACTGAGGACATAGAAAGACAGAAAATGAATGTATTCAGGATGGAACTCCTTGGTGCTAAGGTTATACCTGTTGATTCAGGTTCCAGAACCCTCAAGGATGCAATAAACGAAGCTATAAGGGATTGGGTAACAAATGTCACCACTACCTATTATTGTATCGGCTCTGTGGTTGGACCTCATCCTTACCCTATGATGGTGCGTGATTTTCAATCTATAATAGGAAAGGAGACAAAGGAACAGATACTGGGAAAAGAAGGCAGACTGCCCGATCTACTTATTGCTTGTGTTGGGGGCGGCAGCAATGCCATTGGATTGTTTTATCCGTTCATAGATGATGATGTCAAAATGGTCGGTGTGGAGGGGGGAGGAGCAGGGTTGGATACCCGAAAGCATGCAGCCACATTGTGCAGGGGTAGCATTGGCGTTCTCCACGGTTCTATGAGTTATTTGCTCCAGGATGAAAACGGACAGATACTTCCAACACACTCGGTTGCTCCTGGATTAGATTATCCTGGTGTGGGCCCAGAACATGCTTATCTTAAAAATACCAATAGGATAGAATATACGTTTGCTACAGATGAGGAGACCCTCGAAGCATTTAGAATACTCTCAGAGACAGAGGGGATAATACCTGCACTTGAAAGTGCACACGCCGTCGCATATACGCTTAAAGTTGCCAGGAATATGCCAGAGGATAAGATAATCGTGGTAAATCTTTCTGGCCGGGGAGACAAGGACTTAGAAATTGTGGAGGGTGTGATATGAGAATAAGGGAAACGTTTGATATCCTTAACCAGGCCGGAGAGATGTTATTTATACCTTATATCACTGCTGGCTATCCTTCACTTGAGGAGTCAATAAACATTTTCCGTATGCTCTGCGAGTACGGTGCAGACATAATAGAAATAGGTGTTCCTTTCTCTGATCCTATTGCAGATGGTCCGACGATTCAGTATTCGTCGCAGATTGCCCTACAAAATGGCGTGACACTGAAAAAATTGATGGGCAGGTTGAGGGACGTGAAGATAGACAAGCCATTGATACTTATGTCCTATCTGAACCCATTACTGGCGTATGGAAAAGAAAATCTCTATAGAGATATGAAGGAAATCGGTCTGTCAGGAATAATTGTTCCTGATATGCCTGCTGAGGAATCTGACGAATGGCTCTCTCTATCAAAGGCTTATGATATTGATATTATTTTTCTCGTTGCCCCCACATCCTCTGATGAGAGGATAAGATTTATTGCTGAACGGTCTTGCGGTTTTATATATTGCGTTAGTATCACAGGAACAACAGGAATGAGGGATGAATTACCAGGCGGGCTTTTAAGATTTATCAGGAAAATCAAGAAACTAACAGATGTGCCCGTTGCAGTTGGTTTTGGTATTTCAACACCTGAACAGATATTAACACTAAAAGGAGAGATAGATGGTGTTATTGTAGGAAGTAGAATAATAGAAGCCATAAGACGAGGAGAGAATTTAAAAGAAATTGTAGCGAAGTTGAAAAGTACAACAAGGAGGTAGATATGTTAGTAGTAATGCATAAAGATGCAACTAAAGAACAGATTGATAAGGTTAGCAATGTAATAAAAGAGATGGGGCTTAAAGCCCATCCTATCCCTGGTGCGCAGAGAGTTGCCATCGGAATAACAGGGAATAAGGAAATGGTAGACACTAACAGGATTGAAGGACTTCCTGGTGTAGTAAATATAATCCATGTTACCCAACCATTTAAGCTTGCAAATAGAGAGTTTCATCCTGAAGATACAATTGTCTCTGTTGATGGGAAATTTATTGGTGAAAAAGAGATTGCAATTATCGCAGGGCCTTGTGCTGTAGAGTCTGAAGAAAGTCTGTTAGAGATTGCAGAATTAGTTAAGGAAGCAGGGGCAAAATTCTTACGCGGCGGTGCGTTTAAACCAAGGAGCTCCCCATATAGTTTCCAAGGATTAGGAGAGAAGGGTTTAGAAATCTTGGCAAAGGCGCGTGAGCGCACAGGGCTCTCGATAGTTACCGAGGTACTTTCCGAAGTGGATGTTCCCCTTGTATCACAATATGCAGATATCTTTCAGATAGGAGCCAGGAGTATGCAAAATTTTCCCTTACTTAAGACAGTCGGTAGATTCCCAAAGCCGGTATTGCTTAAAAGGGGGATGTCGGCAACAATTGAGGAGTTGCTAATGTCGGCTGAGTATATCTTATCTGAGGGAAATCCCAATGTGATCCTGTGCGAAAGAGGAATCAGGACTTTTGAGAAATATACAAGAAATACATTGGATATTAGCACAGTTCCGGTGATTGACCGCTTGAGCCATCTACCCATTATTATCGATCCGAGCCATGCCTCTGGGAATTGGAGATACGTTAGCGCCCTTTCGAGGGCTGCGATTGCGGCGGGGGCCGATGGCCTGTTGATAGAAGTTCATACCAACCCTCCGGGTGCGCTTTCGGACGGGAAGCAGTCTCTGAAACCTGAAAGGTTTAATCAATTGATGGGAGAGATTAAAAAGATTGCAGCGGCAATAGGGAGGAAGGTATGAAGAGAGTTTTTTATCAGGGAGAGAGGGGATGTTTCAGTGAACTTGCTGCTGAGAAGTTCTTTGATAGCCCAATAGAGGGAATCGGGGTGCCCACATTTGAGGCCGTGTTCGAAGCAGTGAAAAATGAAAGAGATGGTTATGGAATCATTCCCATCGAAAACGCTCTGACGGGAAGTATTCATCAGAATTACGATCTTCTCCTGAAGTATGATCTCTGGATTGTCGGAGAGGTGAGGTTGAAGATTACATTCAACCTGTTGGCTCATCCAGGAGTTCGTTTGCCATCGATAAATGAAGTCTGGTCTCATCCCGTGGCCCTTGATCAATGCAAGGAATTCTTCACGCGTCATCCTGAATACAAAATTGTTCCGGTTTATGATACTGCAGGAGCGGCAAAAATTCTTCAGAAAGAGAAGAGAACCGATGTAGGTATTCTTGCGGGTCCCCAGGTTGCCAAACTTTATGGGCTTGAAACACTTGAACAGAGGGTCGAAGATAATCCCCAGAATTTTACACGATTCCTCATTCTCTCAGGTGAAAAGAAAATCTGTACGGGTCAAGATGTCAAGACCTCTCTTGTCTTCGGAGTCAAGAATGCCCCAGGTATTCTCTTCAAGTGTTTGAGCATTTTTGCGTTAAGAAATATCGACCTCACAAAATTGGAATCCAGGCCCATCATCGGAAAACCCTGGGAATATCTATTTTATATTGATCTGAAAGGGAGTATTGAAGATGAAAGTTGTAAGGGCGCAGTGGAGAACTTTCGTGAGGTCGTTGCCTATTTGAGAATTTTAGGGAGTTACGAACTGAAGTGGTGACGGTATGAGACTCGTATTGAGAAAGTGCATCTCGCCCAGGGGTGAGGTGAAGGTGAGTGGAGATAAATCGATAACGCACAGGGGTTTCATCATTGGGGCCGTTGCTCGAGGGAGGAGTGTGCTTCGTGGGTATTCGAGATGCCAGGATTGCGTGGCAACACTGAAGACCTTACGGGAGCTCGGAATATTCACAGAAGAATCGGAATCCACCGTGTCCATTCAGGGGAAAGGATTGGGCGGGCTTACTGAACCCGACGATGTGCTAAACTGTGAGAATTCCGGGACGACTATGCGATTGCTTGCCGGGCTGTTATCGGGGCAGGATTTCTTCTCCGTACTGACCGGGGATGGTTCGTTACGAAGAAGACCGATGAGTAGGATTATTCAGCCGTTGAGTCAGATGGGTGCAGAGATCCGCGCAAGAAGTGGGGGCAGATTTGCTCCATTGAGCATTCAGGGCAGCACATTGAAGTCCATTGATTACACACTGCCTGTGGCCAGTGCCCAGGTGAAATCTGCCATCTTACTCGCCGGCCTTTGTGCCGATGGTGAGACAATCGTCGAAGAGCCGTATCCCACGAGAGATCATACCGAACGGATGCTGGCCCTTTTTGGCGCAAAAATCGAAAAAGCGGGTGAGAGAACGATCCTTCGAGGGGAGGATAGCAACCTCGAAGCAAAGGAGTTGATCGTCCCGGGTGATCTCTCCTCGGCAGCCTATTTTATCGTCCTTGCAAGTCTTGCCCGTGATTCGGAGATTCTTTTGAAGGATGTGGGTGTAAACCCGACCCGAACAGGGATACTCGATGCGTTGGAAATGATGGGTGCAGGGATCTCTTTCTTGAATCGCAGGACGGTTTCCAATGAACCCGTTGCCGACCTTATGATTAAATCTGGTGGACTCGAGGGAAGAGAGGTATCGGGCAAACTCATCCCCAGACTCATAGATGAAATACCTGTGTTGGCGGTGGCGGCTACTCAGGCAGAAGGGGTCACTGTGGTTAGGGATGCAGCCGAATTACGGGTAAAGGAGACCGACAGAATCAAGGCGATAGTGAAGGAACTCAAAAAAATGGGTGCCAAAATAGAGGAAAGAGAGGATGGATTTACCGTGGAAGGGCCGACACGGCTTTACGGAGCCTCGTGCAGTTCTTTTGGTGACCACAGAATTGCAATAGCCTTAGCCATTGCCGGACTTATAGCCGATGGAGTAACGACGATTGATGGTGCTGAATGTATAGACATTTCATTCCCTGAATTCATACCAACAGCAAGGAAGGTGTGTGGTGAAGATAGGCTCACTACCCAAGATTAGATTCAACCGTGAGAGACTCGAATTAAAATCTTCTCCTGTGAGTGTATTCGAGGAAGTCTATAACCAGGATTATTTTGGCTTTATCTATGAATCATTGGAGAGTGTGGGAGAGAGGGGTAGATATTCATTCATTGGTGCAAGACCTTTCATCTTATTTAAGAGCAAAGGAGAAGATATAGAAATTAATGTTATGAAAAAGACTTACAAGAAGAAAGGGGATCCTATAGATTTTTTAAGAAGTATTGTGGCAGAATATAGAGAATGTCCTGATACGGTGTTCCCCGGTGGTGCGGTTGGATATATCTCCTATGATGCTGTAAGATTCTTCGAAAAAATTCCTGACATAAATCCGGATGAACTTGCTGTTCCTGATACATATTTTATGTTCCCTTCTGAGATAATCGTCTTTGATCACAAGGAAGGGACCGTTGATATTATTGTGTATTCTGAAAAGAATAATCAGGAAAGAATAAAGGAGTTGAGAGGTGCAATTGAGACATGCACAAAGGAGACTGCATTTCGACCTCATAAGCTTGAGGCGCCACTACCATTTGAGTCAAATTTCACCAAAGATTCCTACCAAGAGATTGTAGAAAAAGCAAAAGAATATATCTACGCAGGTGATGTATTCCAGGTTGTGCTTTCTCAGAGGTTCCGATGTTGTGTAGAGAAAGAACCCATCCGTATTTATAAGGCCCTCCGTCTCACAAATCCTTCCCCTTACATGTATTATCTCCGGTTAAACGACTTATATATTTTAGGGTCGTCTCCTGAGATATTGGTGAAGTTAACAAATGGTGTGGCAATAAGTAGACCTTTGGCAGGAACAAGACCCAGAGGCAGAACAGAAAAGGAAGATCGGTCTTTAGAGGTAGATCTTTTGAAGGACGAGAAAGAAGTGGCAGAACATATAATGCTTGTTGACCTTGCGAGAAACGATATCGGTAGGGTATGTGAGTATGGTAGCGTAAGGGTAACAGAGCTTTTACAGATTGAAAGATATTCGAAGGTAATGCATATAGTTTCAAATGTTGTTGGCAAATTGATGAAGGGCCGAGATGCCTTTGACCTTCTACGGGCGACGTTTCCAGCCGGAACGGTTTCCGGGGCACCCAAGGTAAGGGCAATGGAGATAATAGATGAGTTGGAGCCCTCAAAAAGAGGGGTTTATGCTGGTGCTATTGGGTATTTTTCCTTTTCTGGTAATATGGATATGTGTATTGCTATAAGGACAATTGTGGTAAAGGATGGGATAGGTTATATTCAGGCAGGTGCAGGTATTGTTGCTGATTCAGTACCGGAAAGAGAATATATGGAAACACTGAATAAAGCAAGTGCATTAAAGAAGGCCATTGAGATAGTGTGATGATACTGGTGATCGATAATTACGATTCATTTGTTTATAATCTTGTTCAATATTTAGGTGAATTGGGGCAAAAGCTTTTGGTTTACAGGAATGATGAGATTACCGTCAGGGATGTGAGAAAGATTAACCCCTCTTTTATAGTCGTTTCTCCTGGCCCTTGCACACCCCAGGAGTCTGGAATCAGTCGGGAAATTATTTCCGCTTTTGCAGGGGAGATTCCCATACTCGGAGTCTGCCTGGGGCATCAATCGATTGGAGAGGTCTTTGGGGGCCGGGTCATCAGGGCCAACGCTGTGGTTCACGGAAAGACATCGAAAATATATCATGATGGGAAAACTATTTTTCGTGGGATTAAAAGTCCTTTTATTGCAACACGTTATCACTCACTCATTATTGAAAAAGAGAGTTCGCCTGACTGCCTTGAGATTAGTGCTAGAACAGAAGATGGAATTATCATGGGAATAAGACATAAGATGTTTAATGTGGAAGGTGTCCAATTCCATCCGGAATCTGTATTAACAAAGGTAGGTAAACAAATATTGAAGAACTTTTTAAGAGGTGTAAAGTGAGAATTATCAACTCTTCAAAATTAGGAGAGAATTTTTTTAAAATATAAGGAATTGATCGATGTTTCTTTAGTCCGAAGGATAATCTTAGATGTAAAGAACAACAGAGATAATGCGGTAATAGATTACACTTCAAAAAGCCCTCTGGTGACGGTGCAGATTCTCTGGCTTAATCCCCCTTAATTCACATTCCACCAGAGTATAATCCTAACATATGCGGTGCAGATTCGTAGGCTTCGCTAACTTACAGTAAAACAGGCACTTATCATTGAAATATTGAGAGATATGGGAAAAATTGGAGAAGAAATAAACTGTGAAGATTATATGATTTTAAGAGTTCGTCTGTTGCACGAGGTACACCTTAAAACTATTTGCTATCCAAATAGAAAAGCTTGACTTTTTTTGATATCTGATATATTATATATCAGTTGGGAGGTAAAAATGGATAATGAAAATGGGCTTTTGAATCTCAAATCGCTTAAACAGCAGGTTTACGAATATTTAAGGAAACAGATGGGCAAAGGAAATATCCTTCCAGGCTCGGTTATAAATCTCAATAAGACTGCAAAGCAGCTTGGGATAAGCAAGACTCCTCTGAGGGAAGCCCTTATCCAGCTTGAGATGGATGAATTCGTCAGGATTCTACCAAGGAAAGGAATTGTTGTGAATGTTTTAACTCTCAGGGATATAAAGGATTTTTACCAGCTCATAGGTTCTCTTGAAAGGTCGGCTGTGCTTTCTGCATTCGCAAAAATAGGAAGGGAAAAAATAGAAGAGATGGAGAAGCTCAATAGGAAAATGCAAGAGGCCATAGAAAACGGTGGTTTTGATATCTATTACCAGAAGAACTTAGAATTTCACAATACATATCTTAATCTTTGTCAGAACAAACACCTTGTTAAGATAGTAAATACCCTTAAGAAAAGACTTTACGATTTCCCGCGACAGAGGGGATATCTAAAAGAATGGGAAGAAGCTTCAATAAAGGAGCACGAGAAGTTTCTAAATTTCTTAAAAGAAAATAACCCCAGGTTAGCAGCAGACTATATCAGGGATGTCCACTGGTTCTTTGAAGTCCAGAAAAAGTTCATTAAGAAGTATTATCCTCTAAAGGAATATCAGAAAAGATTAGAGGAAACCCTTGGGGAAAGATATACGAAGGAAGCCGTTGATTAAAGGTATGATATTTGATATAAAAAGATATGCCATCCACGATGGGCCTGGAATAAGAACGACAATATTTTTTAAAGGCTGTCCTCTAAGATGCCCATGGTGCCACAACCCGGAGGGTGTAAAAAAAGAGCAGGAAATTATGTTGTGGCAGGACAGATGCACAAAATGCGGTGATTGTGTCCCCGTGTGTCCTTACAGGGCAATTTCCATAGACAGAAATCTTTCCATTGATTGGGGAAAATGTGACCTCTGCGGGGAATGTATAAAAGTATGCCATCCAAAGGCAATAGAAATGGTGGGAAGAGAAATTTCCGTTGAAGAGGTGGTGAGGGAAATAGAAAAGGACATAGTTTTCTACGATGAATCAGGTGGAGGAGCAACTTTCTCAGGGGGAGAGCCGTTCTTCCAGCCGAAATTTCTTGAGGCCCTTCTAAAAGAATGCAAGAAAAGATACATAAACACGGCAGTTGATACCTCAGGCTATGTTAGCAAGGAAATTCTCTCAGGGCTAAGCGACTATATTGACCTTTTCCTCTATGATTTAAAGATAATGGACAGTGAAAAGCACAGTAAATACACAGGGGTACCAAACGAATTGATTCTTGAAAATTTGAGGGAGCTTTTGAAAAGGGGAAAAAGAGTAAATGTTCGCCTTCCCCTTATTCCAAAAGTAAATGGTGATAGAAAGGGTATAGAGAAAACAGGTGAGTTCCTCGCATCTCTTCCTAACCTAAAAGGTGTAAATCTTCTTCCTTATCACAATACCTGGGTCAATAAATTTAAGAGACTCTCAAGGGAGTGGAAACCATATATAACTCCTCCTCTATCCCGGGAAAAGGTGGAGGAAGTGAAATCAAGACTTGAGAAATATGGGTTGGAAATAAAAATAGGAGGGTAAAATGACTGAGAGGGTAAAAAAATTAAGGCAAAAAAGCGTAAACACGGAACCCTATGTTTCATCGGAAAGGGCTGAGCTTCTGACAGAATTTTACAGGTCTGGTGTGCCGCACAGGGTGGCGACCCCGATTACCCGTGCCTTAGCGCTTAAATACATAATGGAGCACAAGAAGATTTCCATAGATGAAGGGGAGCTAATAGTTGGAGAGAGGGGACCTGCTCCAAGGTCAACTCCGACATATCCTGAACTCTGCACCCATACTCTAAAGGACTTTGAGGTAATGAGCAGCAGAGATAAGACAAGGTTCCAGGTTTCAGATGAGGTGAAGAAGGTTTACAGAGAGAAAATAATTCTGTTCTGGGAGGGAAAAACTATGAGGGAAAGGGTCTTTGGAACTATGTCAAAGGAATGGCACGATACTTTTGAAGCAGGAGTTTTTACAGAGTTTATGGAGCAGCGAGCACCTGGACATGCAATATTGGATGACAAGATTTACCATAAGGGTATGGAAGATTTCAAGGGAAAAATAGATGAAAGGATAACACAACTGGATTATTTCAATGACCCTGATGCATATAAAAAGGAACAGGAGCTTAAAGCTATGAAAATTGCGGCAGACGCCATCACAATCCTTGCAGGCAGATACTCAAAGCTTGCAAAGCAGCTCGCAGAGAAGGAGAAAAATCCTCAGAGGAAAAATGAACTTGAAAAAATTGCCGGGGTTTGCTCTTATGTCCCCACCCATGCCCCAAGGGATTTCTGGGAAGCTCTCCAGATGTACTGGTTCATCCACCTTGGGGTTATAACTGAGCTGAATGTATGGGATTCGTTTAATCCGGGCCGCATTGACCTTAACCTTTATCTTTTTTACAAAAAGGACATTGAGGAAGGAAAACTCTCAGGGGATTTTGCAAAGGAACTCCTTGAATGCTTCTGGATAAAATTCAACAACCAGCCAGCTCCTCCTAAAGTAGGTGTAACAGAGGAACAAAGTGCAACCTATCAGGATTTTTCTCTTATAAATGTTGGGGGACTCAAAAAGGATGGTTCAAATGCTGTAAACGAACTTTCATATCTCACGCTTGATGTCCTTGAAGAAATGGAAATAATGATGCCGAGCGTATGCGTTCAGCTCAGCAAGAAAAACCCTGATGCTTTTCTGAAAAGGGCAATTAAGGTTGTAAAGAAAGGTTTCGGCCAGCCATCCTTCTTCAATACAGATGCCATAATCATGGAATTTCTGAGACAGGGAAAAAGCATTGAAGATGCAAGACTTGGAGGACCAAGCGGATGCGTAACAATAAGTGCCTTTGGAAAGGAAAGCTGCACCCTCACAGGGTATATGAACTGGCCCAAGATACTGGAGATTACACTAAACAATGGTATAGACCCTCGTACAGGGAAAAAGGTGGGGATAGAAACTGGGAAACCAGAGAACTTCAAGAGCTTTGAGGATCTTATGGAAACTTACAGAAAACAGCTAAAATACTTTGTGGATATAAAGATCAAGGGAAACAGCATAATAGAAAGGCTCTATGCCCAATATATGCCAGCTCCTTTCATGTCCCTTCTCATGGATGATTGCATAAAAAAGGGAAGAGACTATCACGATGGAGGACCCAGATATAATACAACATACATCCAGGGAGTCGGAATGGGAACTATTACAGACTCCTTATCCGCTATAAAATACCATGTGTATGATAAGAGAAACCTTGAAATGAATGAACTTCTGAAAGCTCTGAGGAAGAATTTTGAGGATAACGAAAAGATAAGACAGATGCTGTGGAACGAAGCTCCAAAATACGGGAATGACGATGATTACGCGGATAAGATTGCAAAGGAAATTTTTGAAGCCTATTTCAAAGTTTTAGATGGAAGACCCAACACAAAAGGTGGAAAATACAGGGTAAATCTCCTTCCAACAACTGTCCACATATACTTCGGAAAAGTCACAGGTGCAACCCCCAATGGAAGGAAAGCAGGTGAGCCTTTATCCGATGGTGTTTCCCCAACTCAGGGTGCTGATAAATATGGTCCAACAGCAGCGGTAAAGTCCGTCGCAAAATTTGACCATATAAGAACAGGAGGAACTCTCCTCAATCAGAAATTTATGCCCAAGCTCCTTGAAGATGATGAGGGTATTGACAAACTTGCCTATTTAGTGAGAACCTATTTCAGGTATGACGGGCACCATATTCAATTCAATGTTATCAGCGCAAAAACCCTCAGGGAAGCCCAGAAATACCCTGAAAAATACAAAAACCTCATAGTGAGGGTTGCAGGTTACAGCGATTACTTCGTTAATCTCGGCAGTGACCTTCAGAATGAAATAATCGCAAGAACAGAGCATGAAAATTTTTAAAAAAGGAGATATAAATTTTCAAAACTGAAATTTATGTGAAAAGGAGGAAAAATGAGAGCAAAATTCGATTGGAAACCTCCAGAAGATTGGCCTGTGATTTTCACAATAGATGCGCATGCAGGAGGAGAACCTCTGAGGATAATTGTAGGAGGGCTCCCCAAAATTCCTGGGAAAACAATACTTGAAAAGAGAAGGTATGCCATGGAGAACCTGGACTACCTGAGGAAAGGACTTATGGGGGAACCGAGAGAACATGCAGATATGTATGGAGCAATAATCACAGAACCAGTTTCATCAGAAGCAGATCTAGGAGTGCTTTTCCTTCACAATGAGGGATTTAGCACGATGTGTGGCCATGGAATTATAGGGCTCACCACAGTGTTGCTTGAGACAGGGATACTACCCATGGAAGCTCCTGAAACAGTGCTCAAAATAGATGCACCTGCAGGGCTTATTACTGCCCATGCAAGGATAAAAGGAAATAGGGTGAAAAGTGTCTATTTCCACAACGTTCCGTCTTTTGTCCTTGTTCTTGATGAAACTCTAAATGTTCCAGGAATCGGTAAGGTTAAATACGACATTGCCTTTGGCGGTGCATTTTATGCCTTTATAAATGCGGAAGAAATAGGTCTTTCCTGTAATCCCGAAAATTACAGGGAGCTTATAGCGAAAGGAACAGCAATAAAAAAAGCGGTTATGAAAACAAGACCAATAAACCACCCATTTGATAAAGATTTAAGTTTTCTATACGGTACAATCTTTATTTGCCCGGCAGAAAAAAAATCCCACAGTAGAAATGTCTGCATATGAATATAAAGTCAACTCTTCCCATAAGGAGTTAATCCTATTATCTTGAAAGGGTTCTGAGACATTGAAGAGCGAAAGCACTTGTAGTCCCTGGAACTCATATAGAATTTAGGAAAAGTGTGTTGAGATTGAGAGTCAACCTTATATTCATATGTCTGCATATTTGCAGGGGGCGAAGTTGACAGGAGTCCAACGGGGACAGGTGTAAGTGCCAGGCTCGCTCTGAATTACGCAAGGGGAGAAATAAGTATTGAGCAGCCAATAGTGATTGAAAGCATTATTGGGACGAAATTTACAGGAAAGGTGGTGAGAGCTATAAAATTCGGACCATATAATGCAGTTATACCTGAGGTTGAAGGGAGCGCCCATATCGTGGGAAAGAACCAGTGGATTTTCGACCCCGAAGACCCTCTACAATTCGGATTTTTCCTGAGATGAACTATAGGAAAATAAGATTTCTTTCTGCCCGGGATGTGAAAAGTTCTCTCTTCATGAAGGAAGCAATAGATGTAGTGGAAAAAACCTTTCTGCAGCTTTCAATGGGGAAGGCCACAGTCACACAGCGCACAATTATGGAAATTTCGGGAGAGATTATTTTAAGAGCAAAGACAGTTATTGACCATAGGGAATCCTGTCTTGCCGAAGCTGGCGATCTCATAATTCCTATGGAAGAAAGGCTTATAGACGAAAACCATATATGTGCAGAAATAGGTGAAATAATAGCTGGACAAAAGCCTGGAAGGGAAAACTCGGAAGAGGTGACATTTTCAAATCAGTTAGGAACGCTGTTCAGAATCTTGCAGCATCGAGTAAAGCTCTTGAAAATGCCGAAAATCTGAATCTGGGAATTGAAATTTCCCTGTTTTGAGTCCTGAAAAGAGCAAAATATGGAAGATATAAGAACAAGAACTATAAAATCAGACCTTTTATTACTGCTCACGGCAGCCATCTGGGGCTTTGCCTTTGTTGCCCAGAGGGCAGGAATGAAATATGTGGGTCCCTTCACATTCAATGGAGTGCGCTTTGCTCTGGGAAGCCTGATCCTTATCCCATTACTTTTAATAAGAAAACCTCCAGTTCGGACAGCGAAACAAGGACTGGCTCTTCCTGGATTCCTTGCAGGCACTGCAATCTTCCTTGGCGCTTCTTTGCAACAAGTAGGCTTAATTTACACCACAGCAGGAAAAGCAGGCTTTATTACAGGATTGTATGTGATAATCGTTCCTATCCTTGGCCTTATAGGAGGAAAAGATCAGGGACAGGAGTCTGGATTGGAGCACTCCTCGCAGTTGTTGGTCTCTATTTTCTCAGCATAAGAGCCAATTTTTCCATGGTAAAAGGAGATCTTCTGGTCCTTACAGGGGCCTTTTTCTGGGCAGTACATGTTCATCTTATAGGAAAATTTTCCCCAAGAGTTGACACAATAAAGCTGGCATTTCTTCAGTTTGTAACTTGCTCTGGACTTAGCTTTATAGTGGCCATTCTTGTTGAAAAAATTAATCTGGCACAAATACTGGCTGCCTGGATTCCAATTATTTACGCAGGAATCTTCTCCTCAGGGATTGCCTACACACTTCAGGTAGTTGCGCAGAAGGAAGCACACCCATCCCATGCAGCTATAATCCTCAGTCTTGAGGCAGTCTTTGCCGTTATTGGTGGATGGATGATTTTAGGTGAGAGGCTCTCTGCAAGGGAGGTTTTGGGTTGTGTCCTTATGCTTGCAGGGATGATAATCTCCCAGCTCTATCTTTCTTACCTTCAAAGGAAAACAAAGAAGACGGTGGTTTTGTGAAAGTAACTTTAAAGGAAGAGCCTTTAAAGCATATCATGGCAGGTCAATGGGGTCAGGCTGAAAAATAGAAATTAAGGAGATAGAGGAGGGCAACCCGAAAGTGCTTGGCAGTTTCTGCCCCACCGTCCCCTGTTTCCGATAATTGTTATTTAAAGGTTTGGCCACGATCCCTCCACAAAGGTAAGCAGGACAGCCTCGATGATGGCAAAAAGCTAGAACTGACCTCTTACTGCTCAACCGAACTGTTCAACTCCTGTATATCTCTTTCCGGTGTCGGACGGTATAGAGAATAATTTGGTCGCCCTCAATGTCGTACCTGATGCGGTAGGGCCAGGCCACCCAACGCCATCTGGCAAAGGGTTTGGCTTTTAGTTTTCGCCCTTGATAAGGGTCCTTGAGCAGGGAATCTAAGGCCCGGTCCACCTTTTTCCGATCATTGGGGGCGACCTTCTTTTTTAGATCTCTCAAGAAAGTGTCTGTGGGAACCAGCTTAAATTTGGCTTTAAGCATCTCTTAGGTATGTAAGATCTTTTTAATCTCCTCTGCTGTCCCCACTTTACCTTGTTCAAATTCCAGCCTTGCTTTTTCTAAGTCTTTTTGAAACTTAGAGTCTAACTCCTCAGCCATGGTATCAACCATATCCAGTAAATTCTCGTAATCTTCCACAGCTAACATAACCGCCGCAGGTTTTTCCAGTTTGGTAATCAAATAAGGTTGATGACCATAACTTACTGTATCCAGAATTTCTCCTAAGTTGTTGCGTGCTTTTTTAGCACTAACAGTTTTGGGGGTTTTAAACATAGGTTTCAATTTAATCCTCCTTGCTTAGGTGTGGAGTTTACCTACTTTCAAGATATAAAATATTCCCCAGGGTGTCAAGGATTTTCAAACAAAAAAATATGGAAGTTCATCTGGTTCACCTCTAATTTCGTTGATGGCATAAATCATTTATTTTCAGAAGGTTTTTGTCAGGCTATAAAATAGCAACCTCCCGCAGATTTGACATCTGCGGGAGGTTTAACATTCTTGCTCAGCTTGATAGTATAGGCAATTCCATTTTGAACGCAGATTTTGCATGTCATTGCGAGCGCGGCGAAGCAATGTCTCATTTAGTGTCATTGCGAACGAAGTGAAGCAATCTCCAAGGGATTGCTTCATCCCGATTTCATCGGGATTCGCAACGACTTCGTCGGATTGCTTCGGCCAGTTCCCTCGTTCACACTCGGGACAAGCCTCGCAATGACACTTGAGATATCAATATGCAAATTATAATGTGTCCCTGAGTAATCCTAAAGATCTGCGTTAATCTGCGTCCCATAAAGTCCGCTCGCAGGAAGCTAAGTTCAAAAGAGCGATCTTAATTCGGATGGAGTGAAGTCGCTCTTTCCTTCATCCGAGATGTGGATGGCCCTGCCGTGAAGGAGAAATATGACCTCATCCCCCAGAGCAAGGAACCTTCCCACATCCGGAACCTTGCTTAGGAGTTTGAAATAGGCTTCCGAGAATCTTTTTATCTTTACTGTCTCTACCTTTCCCTCGTATGCGGTATCCACCCAGAGCCCGTTTTTGTTGAAGAAAGTCCTGTTTCCAACCTGAACCACCTTGGTTATTCTCTGCTCTTTCCCTTCCGCGTCCAGATATTCCTGGGGAGCCGTGAGGGCACTTTGATAAGCCGTTATTGCCATGGTTCGGTTCACCGCTCCTGCGCCCACCTCCTTTTTTAATCCTCTTTGCAAGTGTCTCTCCGCCTGGGGAGCCAATTCGTCAACAGCCAATCTATAATCGGCACCCACCAGAAAGGAGGTATATTCAGTGATGATGCCATATTTTTTGGATAACCTCACTACCTCATCCACCAACTCCTTGTTTTGACCATGAAGCCTTAATTGATCAATTAGATACCCGATCCTTCTGGTCGCCCAGAGTCGAGGGATAAAGTCGTTTTTGTCATCCGGTGAGAAGTTCACCTTATAGGTGAATCTTCTGGTGGTTCCCTGGGTGGAGCCGGATAGCGTCACTTTGGTATGCCCTCCATTCCTGTATCTCCCCAGCACCAGAAGTTGCGTCCCCTTGAATATATCCGGCAGCTCTTGGGGGTAGAGATCATAGACTTTAACATCGCCAAAGGAAAGGTTAACATCTGTCAGAATTGGGTGGGAAACCTTCTTATAGAAGCTGGAGACCTTCACCTCGATATCCTCGGATGGGCGAACATAATCGGAGGTGGCGTGATTATCCTGGGCCAGTCGATCTAAAAGCCTGGTGTTCACATCATATCCCACTCCGAATACAAATATCCTGGTTGCGGATCGGTTCGCTTTTTTCACATTTCCCAAGATATTCCTGATGTCTGTCTCCCCCACTGTGGGCAGACCATCGGTCAAGAAGATGATGAAGGAGAGGTTATCATCCCCTGCCACCTGTCTGAGACTGATGAGAAGTGCATCATTTATGTTGGTTCCACCCTTTGCCTCACATCCCTCTACGAAGGAAAGCCCCTCCCGGATATTCTCATGATCTGCCCCCGCCAATTCAGGCTTGAAGTTTCTGATCTGGTCATCAAAATCGATTATGTTGAAACAGTCCCCTTTATACAAGCTGTTCAAACAGAAAGAGAGGGCGCCCTTGGCTTGTTTTATCTTCTCTCCACTCATGCTCCCTGAGGTATCGAGAATGAAGATTATGTTTTTGCTTAAGGTCTTATCCGCAGGAACTTCCACCTGGGGAGAGATCATAGCTAAAAAGTAACCGTTTTTATCCTCATCCTGGTAGGGAAGAAGATCAAAGCCAATATCCCTCTCTGAAACGGTATAATAAAGGAAAAAATCCTTGTCCGGACGAGTGTTTTCCTCCACATAGGTTATTTTGGCACGGTGATCGCTCTCTTTTTCAATTCTTATATTATGCGAAGGGGAATAGATGCTCTTTATGGGCTTTTTCGAATTTATCTCCACATTGAGCTTCACGCTCTGCAAGGGGTCCCGAGAGAATTTCTCGGTGTTTAAGGTGTAGCGATAGCCGCATATTCCCCTGGTTAGCTTCAGAATTTCGGAATAATGTAATCTTATGCGGGTTTCGCCGTTGGCTGGAATGGGGTAGACCGACGCCTTGAACATCCCGTCTTTGAAATATTCCAGAAGGGCGGGGTCTCTCTTTCTCCGGACTATATCCTCGTAGATCCTGCGGGCTTCATTTTTGCCTAATACCTTCCCCCTGACCTCCTCATTTCCCACAAACATAGAGAAGTCTGAGATAGAAGCGCCTTCCGGTATGGGGAAGATGTAGGTCCCCTCAATGTCCCTATGAAAGTTGTTGATGAAAACCTGGTCCACCGCCGTCTGGGCAACCTGGTTGTCGATCTTTACCTGCACATGATGGTATTTTATGGATAGATTGGGGGGGAAAGGTTCATAGGGGCGCGGGGGCCGGGGAATGATGAATCCATCAGCCAGCACAAGCGAGCTGAGGAACAAAACTAAAATCAAGCTTAAGCCACATATCTTTTTCATAACCGCCTCCTTTCAAGGACTTCACCACAAAACATGCTATAACCACAGCGCGGCAAAGCCGCAATCAAACAGTAGCCACAGATTACACGGATTTCACTGAATCTTTGGAACACGAATAAACGAATCTACACGAATAGATAATTTACCACGGAAATTCACGGAATCTCACGGGGAAAAGGTAATTGAGAATCAAAGATTTAGACGGATTTCACGAATAGTAAAGAAGATACTTGAGACTTCAGGCTTTCACCTTCTAAGTGAAAAACAGGTTTTGAATTCAATTCCTGTAAGTACCCTTATTTTGTACATCTTGTGATAATCTTGTGGAATCTCGTGGTTTCTTAATGCATAATCTGGGTTAATGTTCAATCTATCTTTTATACAATTCAGAAGAGGGGAATATTCCCCAAAAATTCATCTTTTCCTCAATGTCTCTATTTTTTTCAGTTGGTCACTTAATTGGGCCTTGATCTTCGGGTCTTTGGTCTGATTAAGATATTCCCCTATGAGTTTTGAGCCTGCAGAGATATCTGTGGTATCCTGGGTAAGCCTACCCAAGAGATAGTAACCGATCGCCACCTGAAGATAGCCCTGATTGGCCAATGAGTCGCCGGGATTTTCCTCAATGTAGGTCTTCCATACTTGGATAATTTTTATCAATTTATCCACCTGCATCAATGTGTCGTTGGGTTCTACTCTCGGGACCCTCATTTTATCCACTACATAATGACCCAAAGCCGAAGAGGGACCATAGACTGAATCGGCAGTAATAACCTCGCCTGCTGGCTTTTCAGTTCCCCCCCTTTGGTTAACCCCTTCAATCCTTTGGCTCTTAGCCCTAACCTCTTTCCTCATTCCTCCTCCGCTGGGTTTTACCTCCCGGGACAAAGATTCTTTTTTTGACGGTCTTGCAGCCTCCATAATGCCTTCATACTTCGTAATGGGTACAAGGGAAGGGGGTGCTTTTTCTTCGGCAACCTTTGGTTGGGGGATGGTTTTCTCCTTCCTTAACATAGTCTCCCTTTTATTAACCGCTCCCTCTGAGGAAATGGCCTTCTCTTTTGTTTCATCCGTAGTGATGGATTTCGTTTCTTTCTGGAGTTTTTCAGAGTATATTTTCTTTTCTCCCTCCTCTGTGGGAAATGCCTTGCCCTTTCCCATTCCCCTGGTATCAAAACCTGGTATTTCAACAGGTCTCATGACAGGTGCCGGTGGTGTTATCCTTCCCCCGTGATATTCCATATACATTTTTCCGATGATGAAGACCAACACAACCGCTACCAGGCCGGCTGCTATCTTTATCTTAAATGGGGAGAAGGTAAGGATATTCTCCATAAGCTTTCTGAATCTGACTGCAGGTGACCTTTCTTTTCGGACAATGATCTTCTCCCTTACCCGGCTGGAGAAGCTTTCCCAGTATTCCTGCGGTGGCTCTTTTACTTCAATTTTTTTCGCTTTCCCTTCTACCGCTTCCCAAAGGGACAGTTTCTCCTGGCATCTTTTGCACTGAGAAAGATGCTTCTGGAGTTTCCTCTTTTCTCTTTGGTTTAGCCTCCCATCCAGGAAAAGGTAAATCAGCTTGTCAAACCCTTTGCATCTCAACTTGACCCCCCTTATCTCAGATTATGGTCAGGAAACCACAAGATTTCACGAGATTGTCACAAGACATTAAAAACAACGAGTTCAAGAAAAATTGAATTCAAACCCTTCTTTCGCCTAAAAGATAAGCCCTCTTATTCTTAAAGATTCTTGTGTAATCTGTACTACAATTTTGCAAGAACTTGTTTTGTGAGCAAAGTTTTTCAGGTTTTCTTGGCGAAAAGCGTTAAAAATCAAAGAATTACCTATGGTATTTTCCGTGAGGTTCTGAGGTAAATCGTTATGATCTTCTTATCTATTCGTGTTATTCGTGTTCTGCAATTTGTGGCCTTGTTTGGTTGCGGCTCTGCCGCGCTGTGAAAATCCGTGCTTATCTGTGGTTTATGTATGTTTTGGGCTTGTATTCCTTTAACATCTTCTGCATCTTTTCCCTGGCCCTGAAGAGCCGGGACATCACCGTTCCCAAAGATACCTTCAGAGATTTAGCGATCTCCTCATAGCTTAGATCATCGTATATCCTCAATACCAACACGGCTTTATATTTTGGCGAAAGGGAATCTATGGCCTTCTCTATCTTATTTTCCAGTTCCTTTAGGGCCAAGTGATTTGAGGGATCTGACCCGGCTGTCTCCCTCTCCAATGGGCTTGAGGTCTCTGCAAATTGGCTCTCCGATAGCACGAACTTCTCACGCTTCAGGTAATTTATGCTCAAGTTCACACATATCCGGTATAGCCAGGTATAGAAATTATATCCGGCCTTGAAGGATTTGATACTTTTGAATGCATTGATGAAGGTTTCCTGGGCAATATCGTCTGCGGCATCATGATTTTTAACCATACGATAAGCTAAGAAATAGACTCTTTTCTGATAACGTTTCACTAATAAATCAAAGGAATATAAGTCACCTTCCTTAACTTTGGAAATCAGCTTATCGTCATTTTGGTGGTTGAAAGACGCTCGCTCGTCATTTTTGTTCATTGGCACTACCACCTAATAGAATACAAATTAAATTTAAAAATTATTCCCTGAAATCTTGGGCCCTTCGTTTTTTTTTTGGGAATAGGTGATGTTTTTAATTGGGACGCAGATTTTCGCCGATAACCGCAGAAAGTTAAAATCCTGACAATCTGCGTTTATCTGTGTCCAAAAAGGAATTTCCTCTTTTTTCAAGTTAGTTCATCAAGATATGATTGTCAATAGGAAAGGGTTCTCTGGTTGTAGGACATCGTATTTAGTCGCTTTACAAGATGATCGATAGTAGTAGTTATGAGGGTAAATCAGGGATTGGGAGCGAACATTTTTAGGGGGAGCCCATCTACCGTTTCTGGTAGGTGCCTGTCCTGAGGGAGAAGAACATTGGAAGCGTCCTCAAGATAGATGCTTGGTTAGTTTCTTTCTCTTCCTCAAAAAAATGCTTGACCACTGGCTCAGTATTTGTTATTTTAGTCTAAACCGGGGGCCCATAGCTCAGTTGGTTAGAGCGGCTGACCCATAATCAGTAGGTCCTAGGTTCGAGTCCTAGTGGGCCCATTAAGCTGGGCGATTAGCTCAGCCGGTTAGAGCGCTTGTTTCACATACAAGAGGTCACTGGTTCGAATCCAGTATCGCCCATTGTTTGAACAAAGAGGGGAGGGAATAGTGAGGATACCATTTTGGACAATATCTTGTGGAGGAAAATTTGGTTAAAGTGCACCTGGGTGCACTTTTTCTTTTGTGAAAGGGGGGTAGATGTGGGAAGAGCTGAAGAGGCTCCTCCAGTTGCAGGAGATGGATGATGAGCTCTCATCATTGGAGAGGGCCAAAGTGGAGTTGCCTAAGAGGATCCAGGCCCTGGAGGAGAGGATAAAGGAAGCCAGCCAGAAGTTGGATGATGGGAAAGCTATCTTGGAGGAGCTGAAGAGGAAGAAGAGACATTCGGAGCTGGAGCTGAGGGATGCCGAGGCGGGGTTGAAGGAGTTACAGGAAAAGGTCTATGAGATAAAAACCAACAAGGAGTATGATGCCCTACAAAGTGAGACAGGGAGTAAAAAGGAGGAGATATCCAACTCCGAAGAGGAGATATTGACCCTGATGAGCCAGATAGAGGAGACGGAGGAGGAGATTGAAAAACAGGAAGGTGAGTTCGCCACGATCTCTCAGGAGAGCGGGGCTGAGTTGGAGGCCCAGAAAAGGGAGCTGGCCACCTTAGAGGAGAAGATCGCCATAAAACAAGGGGAAAGAAAGAATATAGTGGTCCGTGTCTCGCGGAAGAACCTCTCCACCTATGAAAGGATAAGCAAGGGGAAGGATGGGTTAGCCGTGGTTAGGATAAGAAAGGGGGCCTGCGGTGGCTGTTTTAAATCCCTCCCTCCCCAGAAACTTCAGGAGATAAGGAGGAAAGATCGGCTGATAACTTGTGAAAACTGTGGTCGCATTTTGGTTTGGGATCAGGAAGATTAATGGGCAAACATTTAGTGGCCTATGTAGATGGGGCCTGCCGGGGGAATCCCGGGGAAGGTGGGGTGGGAGTCCTCTTCCAGGACGAAAAAGGCACCACCCTTTTTAAAGCCTACAAGTATATTGGGAAGGTTACCAATAACATCGCTGAATATCGCGCCCTTATCTTGGCCTTAGAGAAGGCCCAGAAATTCAGGGCAAAATCGCTTACCGTCTATTCTGACAGCCAGCTTATCGTAAACCAGGTAAATGGGGATTATCGGGTAAGGGATACCAAGCTTAAGCCCCTTCTCAGGGAAGCCCTATTCTTGATCAGGAAGTTTCAGGGGGTTGAGGTTAAGTCAATAGGTAGGGATAAGAATAAATTGGCTGACTCCCTGGCCAATAGGGCCATCGATACCAAAGGAGAAGAGGAATACCTTTTAGATGAATGACAAGAAATCGCTAAAAATGGGGTTGGCATTTGATGATGTTCTCCTATTGCCGGCCAAGTCCCGCGTGCTTCCCAGGGAGGCGAATCTGCGCACAGTCCTGGCTGGCCAGATAGAGCTTAATCTGCCCATAATAAGCGCAGCTATGGATACGGTGACTGAAGCCGGGATGGCCATAGCTATGGCTCAGGAAGGGGGGATGGGGATCATCCACCGCAATATGTCCATAGAGAAACAGGCCGCAGAAGTTGCTCGGGTGAAGAGGTCGGAGAGCTGGATTATCTTAGATCCAATTACCCTCTCCCCTGAGGAGAAGATCGGCCGGGCCCTGAAGGTGATGAAGGAGGCAGGCATCTCCGGTGTGCCTATAACCGAAGGAAAGAGGTTGGTAGGGGTTCTCACCAACAGGGATCTGAGGTTTGAGGGGGACAGGGAGAGGCCCATTTCTGAGGTGATGACCAAGGAGAACCTGATCACTGCCCCTATGGGGATTGGCTTGGAGGAGGCCAAGGGGTTGCTCCACAAATACAGGATAGAAAAGCTCCCTGTGGTGGATGGAGAGGGGAACCTTAAGGGCCTGATAACGGTTAAGGATATAATGAAGGGGATCGAGCATCCTTTGGCCTGTAAGGATAACCAGGGGAGGTTGCGGGTAGGGGCAGCCATAGGGGTCTCCTCCGGGACGATGGAGAGGGCGGAGAGGTTGCATCGGGCGGGGGTTGACTGCTTAGTGGTGGATACCGCCCACGGACATTCCCTAATGGTCCTGCGTATAGTGGAAGAGCTGAAGGCTGCCTTCCCTCATCTTCCCCTTATCGCTGGTAATGTGGCTACCGGGGAAGGGGTGGAGGATCTGATCAGAGCGGGTGCTGATGGGGTTAAGGTGGGTGTGGGACCAGGCTCCATTTGCACCACCCGGGTGGTGACCGGAGTGGGCGTGCCCCAGTTCACCGCCATCAGGGATTGCAGCCAGGTGGCTCAAAGCTATCAAATACCCCTGATTGCTGACGGAGGGATAAGGCATTCCGGGGACATAACCAAGGCCCTGGCTGCTGGGGCGGACTCGGTGATGATCGGCAACCTTCTGGCCGGGACAGAGGAGAGCCCCGGGGGAAAGATCCTCTATGAGGGGAGGAGTTTTAAGCTATACCGAGGGATGGGTTCGGTGGAAGCAATGAAAGTTGGTTCCCAGGACAGATATTTCCAGGAGGGGGCAGAAAAATTTGTCCCCGAGGGGGTGGAGGGAAAAGTCCCCTATAAGGGATTGATTGCAGACCTTCTCTTTCAGTTGGTGGGAGGGGTAAAGGCCGGGATGGGTATGTGTGGGGCCAAAACGATTAGGGAATTTTGGGGTAAAGCCCGATTTATCCAGATAACAGGTGCAGGTCTCATAGAAGGTCATCCACACAATGTATCTATCACCAAGGAGCCACCAAATTATAGCGTTCACTGATTCAGGAGGGAAATTTGTCTAAAGGTAAAGCAAGTTTAGGTTTGATAGTTGTCGTTGGCATAGTCTTGGTTGCTATCCTCTCGGGGATTGTTATCTACAATCGCCTGGTGAAGATGGATGAGACCATAAAGGAGGCCTGGGCTCAGGTGGAGAACCAGTTGGAGAGGAGATCCGATCTCATCCCAAATTTAGTCAACACGGTGAAAGGTTATGCCAAGCATGAGAAGGGAATATTCGAACACATCGCCGACGCCCGGGCCAGGTTGGCTGGAGCTCCTTCTCGTCCAGAGGCCATAAAGGCGGCCAATGAGCTCTCCGGACTCTTGGGTAGGCTCTTAGCCATAGCGGAGAACTATCCCCAATTGAAGGCAAACGAGACCTTTAATCGGCTGATGGATGAGCTGGCGGGGACGGAGAACAGAATCGCTGTAGAGAGAAAGAGATATAACGAGAAGGTGAGAGATTTCAACCGCACGATAAGGAGTTTTCCCACGAATCTAATAGCTGGAGGACTTGGCTTCCACCAGGAGGTCTACTTCCAGGCGCCGCCAGAGAAGAAAGGCGTCTCAGAGGTTAAATTTTGAAGGGGGGCGGCGATCGCCTCTTCCGAACGATAGGCAGGGGAGGAAAGTCCGAGCTCCACAGGGCAAGGTGCTGGGTAACGCCCAGGCCCTGACAGCCAAAGTTGTCGGGGACGGAAAGTGCCACAGAAAAGATACCACCCCGCACCTATCTGTAGTCAGATAGGTGCGGGGCAAGGGTGAAAAGGCGAGGTAAGAGCTCACCGCCCTGATGGTGACATCAGGGGCAGGGTAAACCCCACCTGGAGCAAGGCCAAATAGGGGAGGAGAGGTGGCCCGCCTCACTTGACTCCCGGGTAGGCCGCTTGAGCCTCGAAGCAATCCGGGGCCTAGATTGATGATCGCCCAAAACAGAACTCGGCTTATGCCCCCCTTCAAAAAAACTTTATGGCAAAGGTTTTCATAACCCTATTTCTGTCCTTTTCAATGTTTGTTAGAATTTCAGGCAATTCCTAACAATTTGGAATTTGGAAATTCTCCGATGGAGGGGCAAAAATAGGTTGACAAGTGAGGAGCAAAAGGGTATATTTGGGTCTGTCTCCCCATATAGGGGCCGTTAGCTCCGTGGGGAATAGTTCGACATTTTTGGGAACCAATTGACCCTTTTTTCGTTTTATCTATTGAAACTGGGGAAAGGAGCTTTTGCGTTGGCCGAAGTGAAGAGAAAGTATAAGGGGGAAGAGAGATCCTTAGATCTTTATTTAAGGGAGATAGGGGAGACCTCCCTCATCTCCTCTCAAGAGGAGATCAACCTCGCCCAGAGGATAAAAGAAGGTGATGAGGGAGCATTGGAGGAGTTAACCAAGGCTAACCTCAGGTTTGTGGTTAGCGTGGCCAAGCAGTATCAGAACCAGGGTCTCTCCTTGGCCGATCTCATCAACGAGGGGAATATAGGTCTCATCAAGGCGGCAAAGAGATTTGATGAAACCAGGGGATTTAAGTTTATCTCCTACGCAGTATGGTGGATTAGGCAAGCTATCCTTCAGGCGCTTGCCGAACAGTCCCGCATAGTGAGGCTTCCTTTAAATCGCGTGGGTGCCCTCCACAAGATCGGCAAGATCTCTTCCAATCTGGAGCAGGAATTTGGGAGGGAGCCAATGACTGAGGAGATCGCCGCAAGGTTGGAGATGACCCCGGAAGAGGTCTCTGAGACCCTGAAGATTTCCAACAACCATCTCTCTCTGGATGCTCCCTTTAATGAGGGCGAGGACAGCAACCTCTTAGATGTGCTGAAGGATGAATTTCAACCAGCGCCGGACAGGGACCTCTTAGGGGAATCACTGAGGGTGGAGATCGAAAAGGCCCTGGGGACCCTCACGGAGAGGGAGGCCGAGGTGATCATCCTTTACTTCGGGATAAAGAGGCCAAAGTCAATGACCTTGGAGGAGATCGGTAACCGGTTTAACCTTACCAGGGAAAGGGTAAGGCAGATAAAGGAGAAGGCGATAAGAAGGTTGCGGCATGCCTCTAGGTCACGAAGGTTGAAGGCCTTTGTCAACTAAAAAAATCTCCTTCCGCCTGTGGGTGGGAGGAGATTTTTTTTCTGCGGCCCCTTAAGCTGATCAGCGACGCACGGCAAGTCGGTTTATCGCTAAAATTGCTGAAGGTTATATGAAGAGGAAAGCTAATGCCCTACTCCCAGGCCTGCGGGTATCCTTCCCCCTTCTCTCCATCCGTTATCACGGTGGGGTTAAGGTGGTCATCAGTTTGGCTAACTACCTGGCCCAGAGGGGCTGGAGGGTTTCCCTGATCACCCCCAAGGACAGATTCAACCCCCATTATCCCATCTCAGAGAGGGTGGCTTTGATCCTCATCCCCCGGGTGGGGCGGCTTGGTCTCCTCTCCCACCTCCTGGCCCTCTTCTATCTCCTTCTCTGGATTCCCAAGTCAGATCTTCTGGTGGCCAACTTCTTCCCCACATTCTACCCCTCCTATCTGAAGAGCAAGCTTGGGTACGGTAGACTCCTCTACCTCATTCAAGGTTATGAGCCCTGGTTCCGGGGGTTCCCCTTTAGCCTATTTGCCTCCCTCAGCTATCGGCTGAGATCGGCTCAGGTGGTCGTCTCCCGCTGGTTGCGGAGCCAATTAAGGGGTAACCCTCCGGTGTTTAACCCTGGTCCCACCTATGGGTTCTTTCCCGATAAGTCCGAGGATCTCCTCAGGGAGAAGGAAGGAAGGAAAGCAGTCGTCTATCTCTGGTCGTCCCCTCTACGGGGGAGGATATCTATCTTCGGGGAGGTGGTCAGAGGTTGGCAGCGGGATAATCTGGAGCTTTGGATAGTAGGGGGAACTGCCATAAAGCTGAAGCCAGGATTGAAGGTTCGGTTCTTCCCCCTCCTTAAAGAGGATGAGCTGAGAAAGGTCTACTCCTCGGCGGACATCCTCCTTCACCTATCACCTTACGAGGGGTTCGGACTTCCCCCCTTGGAGGCCATGGCCTGTGGAACCCCCTCTGTGCTCACCGACTCTGGGGGAGTGAGGGATTATGCCCGGGATGGATGCAACTGTCTTCTGGTGGAGAAGGATCCCGTTCAGATAAGAGAAGCAGTAGAGAAGCTCCTTACCAATGATATTTTGAGGGATAGATTGGCAAAGGGGGCTTTAAAGACGGCAACCCGTTTCTCTATGGAGAAGATGGCCAGAAAGTTCGAGGGGTTACTTCAGGAGGTGATCGATTAACCTCCTGGCCACATTATCCATCCTGTAGGGGGCAATTTCTTCGGCCTGCAGGTGGGGAAGTTTATCCTCCTCCCAGAGGTGATAGAATTCTCTTAGCGCTTTCCTGATCCCTTCTATATCATCAGGCTCCTCTATCCTTACCCCTTTGATCCCCTGGAGTATATCCTTAGCGGCAGAATCCGGTATGGTGGCCATAATGGGTCTTCCTGACCCCAGATAGTCAAAGAGCTTGCTGGTGGAGACAAACCTCGCCCCTCGCCCCCTTCCTACCATAAGCCAGAGAAGATCAGATGTAACCATATACCTCAGTGCCTCCGGGTAGCGAACCTCAGGGATGAGCCTTACCTTCTCCTTTAGGCCATATGCGGTGACCAGTCCGGCCACATCAATCCATTTACGTCCCACCAGGAGGAGCTCCCAGTTTAGGTCCTTCATCTTGGAGAGAGCTTTGAGGATAAACTTTGGGGTTCTCCTCTCGGTTATTGTCCCCACCCAACCGATTTTGAACTTTTCTCCCCTCTTGTGTTTAAACCCCCGAAAGTCATCCGGCTCGAATCCATGGGTGATGGTTTCCACCTTAAGCCCCGGGTATCTTTCCTTTAAGTTATTGGTAATTCTTTCGTTTATGGTGATCACCAGTCTTGCATGGCTCAAGCTCCTTTTCTCCCCCAACCTGTGCAGCCACTTTAGGAGATTGCTTTCATATATCAGTGGGGTCTCCACCCAGGGGTCCCTGAGGTCAACGATGTATGGTCTCCTCGTGGTAAGGGAGAGAAGATAGGTGCAGAGGAGGGGTGAGAAAGGGGGGGCAGAGGAGATCAGAAGGTCAATCTCCTTCTCCTTGATCAGACCTTTAAGCCTATGGTAGTTGAGGATAGACCAAAGGAGTTTGGTATCGGGGAAGGCGATGAGCTTAAGAAGCCTATAGATAAGCTTCCTCCCTCTCTTTATCCCCTCCCCTGAGCTGGTGGGCTCAGGGGAGGAAAAGGAGATGACCCCCTTAGCTCCCTTCTCCTTGGTGACAACGGTTATCTTATAGCCTTTTTGACGCAGATATTTGACCAGTCTGGGCCCCCTCTTCACCCCAGGTTTGGGCCAAGGAGGAAAGTAGTAGGAGATGTAAAGGATCTTTTTCACCGCCTCCTCCCTCGCACCGAGTTCACCAGATCGGCCAATTCCCTTACCCTTTGATCGCTAATTATCTTTTCTATCTCGTAGGGGATCTTCTGGCACCAGTTGGGATGGTTTTCCACCGTGCCAGGGAGGTTCTGCTGTTCCTCCTCTCCTAAGAGGTCCCATATATTCAGGATCAATAGCTTACAGGGGGTAAGGGATAGCCAGGAGATCACCGCCCTTAAGAGTTCCATCTCCAAATTGGCCCTGGAGAAAAGAAGCCCCCTTGACTTCAAGGCCTTGAGAATCGCCTTCTTCTGCGCCTCCCTCCTTCCCCTCTCCTCTTCAGCCATCTCCGTCTGGGGGTAGAGTCCAAGCTTCTCCCTCCATTCTATGTCCCTTAGCTGCCAAAATCCCCTTAAGGTGGGCATATCGTGGGTGTTTATCCCCGCCAGAGCCAGGGCCGGATAGTGCTCCGGAGGGATGGGGCTGTCATCTTCCCTCTCAAAGTAGAAGACCTTGGTGGAGAAAATCCCCCAATTTGCCAGGCCAACCCGCACCCAGGGAGGAACTGTGCCCAGATCCTCACCAATGATCAGGGTTTTGCGGAGATGACTTTCTAAGGCCAGGATGCCCAAAAGCTCCCCTGGATAACCCCTCACATAGGCTCCATCTTGAGAGGCCATTCCCGAGGGGACCCAGAAAGTGTGGAAGAGCCCCATCACATGGTCAATCCTCAAAGCTCCCCCTAAGGGAAGGTTGTGGCGCAATATTTGGATATAGGACCGATAACCTTCTTCCCTCAGGCGGTCGGGGATAACCGGGGGAAGGCCCCACCTCTGCCCTTTGGGGAAGAACTCATCAGGAGGTGCCCCCAGCTCGGCTCCGAAAGCGAAGATCCCCTGATTGCTCCAGGCCTCGGCCCCACACCCCTCCACGCCCAAGGCCAGATCCTCATATAATCCCAGGGGCATCCCCGATTTATGGGCCTCTCCTGTGATCTGTGTCAACTGCTCCTCTATGTTCCACTGGATATACTGGTAGAAGAGGATTCGCCGTTGGTGGCTTCTTTGGAATGATCTCACCTCCTCGCTTTTAGGATCTCTATGCTCTCTCGGCCAATTGGGCCAAACCCGATCCGGGAAGTGCTCGCTCAGGGCCTGGAAGGTGGCAAACTCCTCTAAGGCCTTCCCCTCTTTCTCCCGATACCGGGAAAAATCCTGGGCTCTTCCTGGGTGATCTTTTTCCAGGAAGTTCTTAAAGAGGAGCTCCAAAACCCTCAGCTTTAGGGAGGCCACCCTTTCATAATCGACCAGAGGGGATGACCTCAGGGCCGCAAGCTCCCTCTGAAAATCCTTTCCTTTCACCATCTTCTGAGCCTCTGGACACTCCCTGAATTCCGGGATCCCTTCCACATCCAGATAGATGAAGTTGCGGTAGCTGCGGATAGAGGGGAAGTAAGGGCTCAGGTTATATGGCCAACGATTCTTAATGGCATGGAGGGGATTTATCTCAACAAAACCAGCCTGGAGCTCTTTACCCATCCATACCATAAGCTCTCTCAGATCCCGCAGGTCGCCTATCCCCCAATTCCTTGCAGATCTGAGAGCATAGAGGGGGAGGAATATACCCCAGGTTCTTCCCTTTCCTCTAAGGAACTCCGGAAGGTAGGTGGTCTCTGGATGGACGACCAAGCGGGAACTGCCGGCCAGATTCCCACCTGGTGTCGCAACTACCTTCAGTTCATAATAGCCCAGAGGAAGATCCAAGGGTAAGGGAAAGTGGTAGGAGTTTACGCCCAGCTTCCCCTTGGAGGTTAGATCTTCCCCTCTAAACCTCTTGCTCCAGAATTTCCCCTTATCCCCGGAGACCTCCATCTCTATCCCAAAATTCCGAGGAATTGATTTACCTGGAAGGTGGATGGGAAAGCCTTTGGAGAGATCCCTCCGAGTCCTGACCAGCACGGGCTCCAGGAATCTTTTCTCCTCAAAGAGGGAGAGCTCCCCTCGCAGACTCTCCTCGCTTCGGGTCTCCAGGCCCAGAGCCTTCAAGATGGCAAGCTTGGTCTCAAGGGATGTCCTGTGGTGGTTTCCCCAGATGTCGGTGTATTCCGGCTCGATGCCAAAGAGGACGGCTATTTTATCAATAAGTTCACCTTGGTCAGCGAACATAGTAGATCCTCATCTGAGCTGGTTTTAGCCTCTTCGGCAAGGAAGGGGAAGGTTGGGCTGGCTTGGAGGTAAGTTCCCGGAGAGAACCATCTATAGCCTGGGGATCCAGCTTGATCCGGTGGGGTTTCTCGGGATCGGAGTTGATCAGGGCTAAAACCTTGCCTGGTAACCTCTCCGAACTCTTTACAAGAATTACTGCCGGATCCTTAACCTGAGAGAGCATCTCTATGGGGCCTTCCGTGTTTAAGATGGGAGAGGAAGCCTTTATCCTGTTGACCGCTGTTATGAATTTGCTGAGGCTAAAAGCTGGTTCCTCCCAGTCGGTTGGCCTGGTACGCACCACATCTAACTTCTTCCGGAAACCGAACTCATAGCCGAGGGGCATCAGGATTCCCTGAGAGAAGAAGGCGGCAAAGAGGTAGCGAAGTTTAGAGATCTCCTCCTTGCCCCCTGTCTCCTGGGCCAGGCGCGGGGTGTCGTGGCTCTCCGGGAAGCTGATGGAGGGGGCGATCTTCCGGAACTCCTCATACTGTTGCAGCAGCCATCCCTGGTGGAAATCCCACCATTTGGAACTGTTGAAGAGGTAATCAAACCCGCAATGGGCCAAGTTTGCCACCTCCTTTAGCCGACAGCCCAGGGTCTCGGCGAAGAAGCAAACCTGCGGGGAGAGGAGCTTAGCCTGAGAGATGAGTTGGGCCCAGATAACGGGGGGGACCTTGTAGGCAGCATCACAGCGGAAACCCTTAAACCCCAGCCCAATGTAGAACCCTACCAAATTTTGCCAATAGGCCGATAGATCCTCTTGCTGGGTGGGGTTTTCATAGTCGATCTCCGCCAGATCCCCCCAGACGGTTACCCGGCGAGCATCGGCAGGATCGATTGCCGAGGGGCTTTTGAGGGAACCGTTGGGGTTTCTCCTAAACCACTGCGGATGTTCTTTAACTAAGAGGGAATCCTTTGCCGTGTGGTTGATCACCAGATCCATCATCACCGAAAGGCCAAATCCTTCGGCCCTTTGGAGAAAATTTCTTAGAAGGTCAAATGGCCTGGCATCTGCGTTCTCCAAGAAGAGGGGGTTTATGCGGTAGTAGTCCTTTACGGCATAGAGGCTGCCGGAAAAACCGGGGTAGTGAAAGGAATTTATATATACCCAATTGAAACCCATTCCCGCAATTCTCTCCAATTCCTCCTCCCAACGGGTGATCGGTCCCACCAAGAGGGGGAAGAGGTTGTAGATGCGGGGGCCTTGCTCTACCATAGTCTCCTCAATCCCCGGAGAAATTTCCACCTGGGAACCCTTTTCATATAATCCTTGTATCCATCTCCGAACTTCTTAACATCGAACTCATCCTCCTTTTTGGAGGCTATCCAGAAGCAGAAGCCAGCCACTGTCCCCAATATGGTCGTTGGTAATGATTGGATGAGAGATATTACCCCTACCGCCCATAAGGCAGAGCCCAAGTAGAGGGGATGGCGGACGATGCGATATATTCCACTTTCGATCATTATGGTAGTATGCTCCCATCCGGATGGTGGTTTGCCTTTACTTTTGAGGTTAAAAAATCCAAAGCCCACAAAAAGGGCTGCGGGAAGAGACAGGATGAATCCAAGAATCCTTAAAGGGAAAAGGTTTATCTTACCCCAGGACCAGTTCAAGAGGAACGGGGTAAAATAGAGACCCAGTCCGCAGGCTTCATAGATCTCATAAACGATATGCTTGCGCACGACGGGGATTAGCCACTTAATGAGGATGCCAATCCAGATGCCGGCAAGTATGATGTAATTCCACATCCAGGTCTCCCAATTCGTAACAGTTCACCACGGGATCTCAGGGAGAGAATCATCATCAATGGTCAATTAACAATTAGCAAGTTAAAATGAAATGAAGCCAGAAAATCCTGAGGAGTGGGCCATTTTTCATTGATCATTGACCATTTCTTTGTCTGTTCGTGATTATCCGTGGTGAGCCATTGTTCTTGGGTTATTAATATAATGAAACTGCTTGGGGAAGCAACGATTTTTCGATGACCTATATTATTATTCCATTAAAGGGCAAAATGGAGAAGCAAAGGGAGGGCAAAAACTGGGGCCACAAATAGCAACCTCCCGCAGATTCAGAATCTGCGGGAGGTTGTAGTTGACATCGCGAGATTGCGAGGGTGGTGCGGAGGGGCCTCTTATCTCTATCTCTCGTCTCTATCTGATTAGCCTTCTCGATCACGATCTACCAGCACAGTAGGACTCCAATCTATCGGATTGAAGGGATTCTCTTTGAAAAGCTCCACTTTTCACGCGGCTTTCCTTTGGATCTTAACATTTAACTTCCGAAAGAGCCGGGCAAATGTATGAGGGGTGACAATTTTCATTCACTGCTCCTGGACAAGCTCACGCAGGGAGTCCCTCTCAGTGATCCGTCCTTCCTGACGGTCTTTTTCAGAAGCATCCAATAGGTCAAGAAACTCTTTTTTAAAGAGGCCACAGGTATGGCAAAAGCTTTCGATATCTTCTCTATCTATTGGCTGAGTTCAGCGGCAGTATTTACGCCGTCCGCTGGAACGAATTGTCAGATGATATCTATTCTCCTTTTTATTAGATTCGGACTTCTTTTGCCATGTATTACAGCCAAAACAATTATCTTTTTATTTTCAACCAGATAAATTATTTTGTATGGGAACCTTTTAATGAGATATTTTCTTGCCCCTTTATACTCTGGCGGACTAATCACTGGATTTCTTTCTATAAATCTTAATCCAGCCTCAACCTGTAATAGAAAGTTATATCCTAATCCCTTTCTTCTATCTTCATACCATGAAAATGTTTCCTTTAAATCATCTTCAGCCTCAGGTCTGATAATAACTCTATATTCCATTATTTACGCACTATTCTTTTAAAAACGTCCTCCCATAGAGAGCCTAAACTCGGACTCCTATGGTATGCCTCCAATCGTTCATCAATTATTCTTTTCTCCTCAGCGGTTAATTCCACAGAGTCAGCTTCAACAGCTATCGTATCCCAGATATCCTCTACCAGTTGAATTCTCTCCGGGATTGATAAATCAAGAGTATCGGTTACCTTTATCTTCTTCATGTTAACAACCTCCTTCTTGCATTTATTGTGCATCTATCTCAATAGATAGCTTGCGAGATTTAATCCTGGATTATGCATTAGGAAACCACAAGTTTTCACCAGATTGTCACAAGATGTTGAAAACAGTAGGCTTACAAAACTTGAATTTAACCCTCCTCTTTCACTCAAAAGGCGAAAACCCATATTCTTGAAGATCCCTATATAATCTGTGCTACAAGCTTGCAGAATCTCGTTTTTTTGACAAACTTTTTTAACCGCAAAGCTCGCAAAGTAGGCGCAGAGAAGACAAAGACTTGAATGTAAATTGCGACATATACCAGGTGAAAGCCTGAAGCATCGAGTATCTTTTTCATAATCAGTGTAATCTGTCTTAATTCTCAATTGCCTTTTTCCGTGAGATTCTGTGGTAACTTCACCAAGGACTATGCACAGAAAAACAGGAATCACGAATGACCAGCACAAATCTCATTCTTAATTCTCAATTCATAATTGCTTTTCCCCGTGTCATTCGTGTTCCAAAGATTCAGTGAAATCCGTGCCCATCTGTGTTTATGCATATTTTGGGTTAAACTTTCTTATTTTCATCCTCAAATTCGTTGCCATCATTCACCTCCACATTTAGCTGTTTTCCCTGAAATCATTTCTCGGGTAAGATAATGAATAATTTGGCAGAAGTCAATAAGGATATCCCAAAAAGAGAAGCCACCATGACCCTCAGGTGGGTTCCCTTCTTTGGCTATGAGGGTTTGTGCCGCCAAGACACCTGCCCTGACAGACCCCCGATTACGATCTGCGAGCATGGGGGGTGAAATATGACGGGATGCCGCCGCTCATTGGACGATTTTCTTTACTTTATGCGGGATTCATAACGACTTAAATGGCTGTCAAAATTAGCTACCTTCTCTTGGCCACAAATATCTGCTCCCCTGAAGAATGGTCGTAAGGGGATTTGTCAAAGCCGCCGAAGAGGTCCTCTAGCTCAAATCCGTGGTTCTTTAGGAGGAGTTCCGCCTCGTATCGGAAGAGGTAGGAAATCCGGTAAGACCAGATGAGACGGTGGAATTGGCCCTCCTGATCGGTCCATTCGTAAAACCTGTCCTCTTTGAGGGTCTGCTTTACCAAATCATATTTTACCTCAGCCCTCCGGGTGACAAAGATAACCCACTCCCTGTCGTAAAACCCCTTCAGATATAGGCTTACCTTCCGCTGGGCCAAAAGGTCATACCTGGGGGCAAAGAGATCAATGATCAGCCTTCCCCTGGGCTCCAGGTGTTCCCTCACGCATTCCAGGCAGAGCCCCTGATCCTCTTTGGTTAAGAGGTTTTGAAAGGAACGAAAGGCGATGAAGATAAGAGGGAACCTCCTTCCCAGGTCAAAATGTCTCATATCCCCCTGGACAAGTTCTATTCTCCTTTTCACTTCTCCATCAAGAGCTTTGATCTTTACTTCAGCCACCTTAAGCATCTCCCCTGAGATATCCAGCCCAACGACCGTTATCCCCGCTTCGGCCATTGGGATGAGAACCCTCCCTGTTCCGCAGGCAAGTTCAAGCGCAGCTCCCCCTTTCTTGGCGTATTCAATATAGAAGGGGATATCCTCATTCAATCCCTCAGTCTCCAGATCATAGAACCTGACTACCCTATCGAAGTCTGCTTCTGTCATAGCCTCTCCTTTGCTTGATCGCAATCTCCAATCTCACTGGCCTCATTTCTCACTACCACTGGACAGAGGAAAGGGCTCTCACAGTGAGTTCCCGGGTTCCGCTGAGGGCTATTATGAGCGAGCGGCCGGAGATAACCAATAAACTCCCCAAACCTATCCCTCTCTTTGTAGACCTTTCCTACTCCCCACTCCTTTGAGTCCTCCCTGGTAACTATTACCACCCGTGCCTTTCCCCCTTCGATTAAATCCCCCATCTCCTCATTGGATGGGATGTTATACCTTTCCCCCTCTTCTTTCCCAAGCCTCTTGGCCAGTTCCTTGTCCCAGGGCTTGGCTCTGGGGGGGATCCCTCTCTTGGCCAAAACAGGGAACCCTGGCCAGGAGGAGAAGATTTCCTCTCCTTCTTCAGAATTTTTGTCAATCCAGGATACAGCCCTTCTTATATTTTCCACCTTCCAGGTCTTATCGTGTTCCCTTATCCCCAGAATATGCAGTGCAATGGGGACAACCAAGAAAATGGCATAGACGGGGAGGAGGGTGTAAATGAGCCTTCTCCTTCTTTGAATTAAACTTTTTAAGTAGGGCAGGGAGACGATGAGAAAAAAGGGCAATGTCTGTACGAAGTAATGGAACATAGAAGGGGTAGCTAAAAGGTAGGTAAGGAAAATGGTTGTCCCGATGAGGAAAGCCAGGAGTTCCGGCTTGAAATCTTTCAATCTTTTTCGCAGATAGATTATAGAGACAAGGGCCAGAATTGTTATTCCGCCAGTCTGAGGGAATCCAAGAAATTTTCCTAAGACCAAGCATTTCTGGAAGAGTGGATGGGCAATGGGGAGAAAAAGGTCCTTCCTTCTGAGCTGGGAAAGGAGGACATTAAATAAGAAAACCGATTTGTATTTAAACAGATAGAGGAGCCAGAAGCTGCTGGCAAGAAGCCAGCCAACCAGCCAGCCAAGGGTATCTCTCCCTCTTTTTTCTACTATTAGCCAAACGAAAAAGAGGAGGAAAAGGGGGAGGAAGACAATTCGTAAGCTTAGGACAACCCCCAGAAGAAGTCCACTGAGAAATAGATAAATGGGTTTCCCCTTTAAAGATGACCAGAAGGCCAGGAAGAGAAGGAGATCAGTGGGGGCATTGAACTGCAGCACTGTATGCCAGGAAAGGATAAACCCATTGAATGTGTAAAGGATAAAAGAGAGCAGGCTTACTTGTAAATCATTGGTTCTTTCTCGGCTATAGGAGAAAATGGCTAAACCTAACAGGAGGCCAAAAGCGGCATAGAGCAGTCGGGCAGCGAAATAGCCATTTAATCCTTTGTCGGCAAAGGGGGAGAGAAGATACAGGATTAAGGGCATCTGGGGGAAGAAGAAGTCCTGGTAAGGGGTTTTCCCTTCTAATATCTCCCGGGCATAGAGGAGGTGTAGCCCTTCGTCGATGTTTACTATCCGCAAGAGGGCGAAACCCACGGAGAGGAGGATATAAAGGGAGAGGGTAGAAAGGAAAAGATTTTTGTTGCCTTTTAGGTAATTGATCATTGGGCACGAAAAACCGTAGTCTTCTCCTTCTTAGAGGATGCCTCGCTTGATTTGTTTCCTTGGAGAAAATTAAGGGTACAGAATGATGGCGTTTGAACCCAGCTTTACTCCGCATTATACGCAAGTTGCCTCCTCCGGTCAAGTCCTTTTGAACATAGTCGCTTTGAGAGGCTTTTCTGACAGGAGAAAAGGATTTACATGATTTTTGTTTGTCCCTTCTAATAAAAGAGGGGATCCCCATGCTACGGACTTAAATTGCCGTGGGCTTCCGCCCTCGCAATGATAGGTTTCATCCTCCTGTAACCCAGCCATAATATTGGGTGCTGTGGAAGAGGTTTCAAGACCTCCATTATCAACATCAGGAGATGTCTCCGATAATAAGTCTTCCTGCCCGGCTTTCCCGACTCGTTCCGGGATGGGTAGCTGAGGGTGTAACCTTGCATTAAAGTGCAGTAGAATGTGTCAGGGCAGAAGTTCTGCCAACACCCATGAGAGGATAAAAAAGGGACAAAGCGGAAAAGAATCGGACACACCCAGGGGACCGTGGGTGTGCCTTTCATCACTGGGAGCCGAGATAAGCCCGGTCACTTGACCAACAATAGCTTCCGCACTTCCTCTATTCTTTGCCCTTTGACTTCTAACCTGCAGAGGTAGACTCCACTGGCAACTGGGTTGCCACCTGAATCCTTACCATCCCAGAGAAGGGAGTATCTCCCTGGTCCTTTCTCCTCATCCACCAGCGTTCTCACCTCTTGGCCTAAAATGTTGTAGATTATTAGGGTGGTGTGGAGCGGCCTGATCGCCGATAGCCGATAGCTGATAGCTGTATTTGAGTTAAACGGATTGGGGTAGTTCTGTTCCAAAGCAAATCCGCTGGGGAGGGGGACATCTTTGGCTTCGTCAACAAAATCTTGTCCGCCGTATATGGCCATATCCTGAGCCCCGTCGCCAAAGCCATAGGTGGCCATCACCGAGTCATTTTGGGGATTGAACTTCTGCACTGTGTCATCACCAAAATTGCTTACCCAGATCACATCCTTTCTATCATCGTAGAGAACCCTCATTGCCCCCTTGCCAATACGGATGGGATTGGAACTGTTATGATACACATCCCCAGTGGAGGTGTTGTAGCTATAGAGGAAGCCGTTGTTCTCATCGCCCCAGTCGGGGAGATAGCCTCTGCCGTCCTGGGTGATTGCTATGTCCCCCGACCAACCGCCGAGCTCGATGGTATCCACCACCGCCGGTGTCGAATCCAGTCCTGCCCAGCGGTCTATAACACAGACCTTGCCGGCATTGGCCTCCCAGAGCCCTGAACAGACCACATGAACCCTTCCGTCGGGAGCCAGGGCCAGGTCCTGAGCGTTGCAGGGCATAGGGAGGGTTGTAGTAACCTCATCGGTAGCGAGATCAATGAGGGAGACCGAGGAAGGTTTGAAGTCAGGATACCCTCCGGTGTTGGCCACAAAGGCCAGGTTATCCACCACCAAGATCCCCTCAGGTCCGACCCCGACGGGAATATCTTTCACCACTAAACCACTCTCTAAATCAACAACCGACACGGTATTAGCCAAGTAGTTGGTCACATAGGCCCTGTTAGATGCAACAACTGCCATAAACCAGGGATTGCTCCCCTCGGCCAGGCCGATCCGCCTCTCCACCTGTTCATCTTGGGGATCGATCACCATAATCTCCGGCGGCGTGGAATTGAGCACGTAGATCCTCTCTCCGAAACCAACTACCTGATTGGGAATATCTCCCAGTTGGAGAAAATCATTGGTGATCTCAAGGGTTTGTAGGTTCATCTTGGAAAGGGTTCTCCCCAACCCATTTAGGACATAAAGGATGCGGGAATTGTCACCCCCATAGAGAACGGAAGCCAAGATGAGCAGAAACAACATTTCGATCACCAATAGGATTTTTGCAGCTATGTTTCTCATGGTCTCCTCCTTTGGTTTGTTTTATTTACCGTTGAAGGTGAAAAATCATCAGTGGTTAATCCCATCTCAGAGCCCTCTTTAGGGTTAACTCCATCCTCCACTCCTGGGGGGGGATAGGGGCTCGTTCCACCATCTCATATTTCACATTCCTTAGGTTGTATATCGAGCCCCTGATCTGAATTTCTACCCCTTTGATCCTTGGCTTCACCCCAACCGTGAGATCGTCTACCCCATAGCCGGGCATCTCCACGGTGTTGGCCTCGGTGACAAACCGCTTTCCGATTAGCCTCCGCTGGTATAGGAGCTGAAAGACCCTGTAGTTCAAATCCACTCCGATCCTGACACTCCTGCGAGGACGGTAAGGAAGGTCCATGTTATGGGTGGTGCGCTCCCCGCTTTTGTTGATCGGCTTAAGGTGAGTCTCACTCCAGTGAAAACCAAAGGTCTCATCCAGACTTTGCCAGGCTAGCTCGTATTCCTCCCCTGATATTTCGGCATCGGTATTAAAGGGGGAGAAGGTGGCAAAGGAGCCAAGTCGCCAGCTTATGAGATCGGTCACCTTGTTATAAAAGTGGGTGATCTCGCCCTGAAACTCACCCCAGCCATGCCAACTAACGTTCACTCCGACCTCGTAAGAGAGGGATCGTTCCGGTCTTAGATCCGGCTTGCCCTTGACCCGATACTCCTGGTAGAATAGATCGGCAAAGGTGGGAGGACGGAATGAACGGCTGAGATTGGCCTTAAGCCCAACCCTGTTCAGTTTGCCTCGCCAAAGAAGTAGGCCCAACTTGGGGCTCCACTGGCTCTCATATCTACTTATCCCCTGATTTTCAATGCGGTTCTGGTCATAGCGTAACGCTGAGGTCAATAGCCCCTGCCTAAACCCTATGGGAAATGGGAACCTCAATTCATCATAGAGGTAAATTCCGTTGGTGTAATCCCTGGTCTTCCCAATCGGTTTATGAGAAGGTTGCATCAGATCTTCATCGGTATAGTGGGTCCAATTCCCCTCATAGCCAAATCGAAGGGTCCCTGATCCCTGCGGGAAAACCTGGGTGGTAAATCTTAGCTGGTAGTCGGTCAGCCAACTCTTAGAGTGGTATCGAGGGACAGTGCGATACCGCAGAGGGGCATCGGGGGGATAGATATGTCTGTATTCTGTGGTTGACCTATGATAGCTCAGGTTTAAATCTGCTTGCATCCGCCGCCACCGGGTTCCCCAGTGGCCTCCCAAGATGTCCCGATCTGAGATTGCTCTGGCATAAGGGGTCAGGCTGAAAACCAATCCTGGGAGCCCCCGCTTTGAGCGGAGCCGATAGCCGTGTAGTTCAAATTCGAAACTCCCCCATCGGTAACTGAACTTACCAAACCCACAGTTGGAGAAGAAATCTGCATTCATTCGCTCTTCCTTAACCTTAGTCCCATCCGATCGCTCGTAGGAGTAAGGGTAATCCCCCTCGCTTTTCTGCTGTTCAAATGAGACAAGATACCCCAGCCTCTTTAAACTGCCGGAGGAAGCCGGGGCCCAGCCAGATCTGCCGAATGCCCCGGTCCCCCCCTGGAGGGTTATCTGGGATTGGGAGGGCTTCCTGGTCAGGATATTGATGACGCCACCGATGGCCCCGGCACTGAAACGGGCGGAGCTCCCCCCCTTGATGACCTCAATCTTTTCCACCATTCTCAAGGGGATATTAGCCAGATTCACCTGTCCGATCATAGCATCGTTAAGCTTGATGCCATCCAGCAGAACCAGCACCTGGTTTGGGCGACTGCCGCGGATGGAAACCGTCTTCTCCCCATCCTTCTCCTGAATCTCCACCCCTGGAACCTGCTGGAGAATCTCCCCTAAGTTCTGAGCGTTGCTTTGTTCGATATCTTTGGCCGTGATGACCATCACCGAGGCTGGTTGCTCCTCTGGAATGCGGCTACCAGTGACAGTAATGCTGGGCAGTTTAATAACTTTGGGCTGAAGATTGAAATCAACCTCCACAGGACGATCCAGGCCTACCTTAACCCCGGACTTGGTCTGGCTTTCATACCCTATATAGCTGGCGGTTATGGTATATTCGCCCACGAAGAGGTCCTCGATCACCCACCGACCACATTCATCTGAGGAGGTCCCCAGGCCAGTGCCCTCCACCACGATATTGGCCCCATAAAGGGGTTTGTGGGTGGTGCGGTCCCGGACCCTTCCCGTTATCTTTACCACCGACTGGCACCAGCCTGAGGTAAAGATCAGAGAGATCAGAAGAGCTATCCCTGATAGGTGGATAAGCTGTTTCATCGGCGAGGTTTCGCGGCGACTACCGCAGGAGGATCATTCTCCTTAGCTGGGTAAAATTTCCAGCTTCGAGGCGGCAGAAGTAGATTTCGCTGGCAAAACCTGAGGCATTCCAGGAAACCCTCTTCTGCCCTGCTTTCTGGTATTCATCCACCAAAGTGGCCACCCGCTGACCCAGGAGATTATAAATCTCCAAACTAACGTGGATCATGCTTGTAGCTCGTGAATCCCCGTTCGCCGACTGCCGACCGCTGACGGCCGATAACTGATAACGATCTACGATCAGCGAGTAACGAATAACGGTTGTTGCATTAAATGGGTTGGGATAATTTTGCAAAAGCGTAAAACCCCGGGGAACCACATCACCTTTTTGCTCTGCCACCCAAGTGGAGTCGCTGGAGGGACGGATAGCTATGTACCCAGGGCCATCGCCGACGGAGAAAGTTCGCACAATGACATCATTGGTGTCTATCTGAGAAACAGTATTGACCAACCAGTTACAGGAGTAAGCATAGTTGTCCCTGTCCGTGCCAATTTCTAAAGCACCTTTTCCTACCAGAATGGGATTGTCCGGGCCGCGCAGCACCTGGTTGGTCTTGGTGTCAAAGGCATAGACAAAACCGTCGTCGCCAAACCAACCCCCGGCTGCCAGGTAGGCCTTGCCTCGAGGGGTAATGGCTATGGCCATTGGTGCTCCCCCAATAGCGATGCTGTCTACAACCGAGTCGCTTACCGTATCGATCACCCATATCTTCCCCGGGATCAACCAGTAGTCTCCTGTGCAGACGACATTGAGCTCACCGTCTTGGTCTAAGGCCAGATCCTGCGGATTAGTGCCCACATCGATAACCTTCGTCACCGAATCGGTAGCCGTTTCGATGACGGAGACCGTCCCCTGTCCATAGGTTCCGGTCACAGTGTCCCACTCGGTGTTGGTGACATAGACCTTATCCCCTACCAAAGCTATCCCCTCTGGACCAATTCCAACAGGTATTGTATCGATAACCTTTCGGGTGTTAACATTTACTACCGAAACCGAATCAATGTTGAAGTCGGTCACATAAGCAATACTGTCATTGAGAAAGGCCATATGCCAAGGGTTGCTATAGGGATGGGTCATCTCGATGTATCCCTCAGTGCTGTCTGCATCCAGATTGACTATCTGGATGTTGTTCGATGTCCGATCCGAATTGACCACATACCCTTTGTTCCCCCTTATCACAATTTGATTGGGGGTCTTTCCCACGTCCACCACATCGTTGAAGATCTCGTTTGTCTCCAAATTGATGCGAGACAAATCCTCCGATGATGTCGCCCCATTCACCACCCAGGCTGTCTTTGGATTCCCTGCCTGGGAGGTGGTTACGGCAACCCCAATGATCAAAACCAATGCGAGAAACAGACTCCTTTTCATAATTTTACTCCCTTCCAGTTTGAGGTTAAAGGGCTTCGTATTGGGCTACGAAGCCAGAACATTGGCTTTCAAATATGCATAGCGTCACCTCCATGCTTTGAGATTTGTTGCTTTAGTTTTGGCGGGCGGTCTCTTTTTTTCATCTAATCAGCACAAGTCTCCTTATCCTTTCGGCTTTCAGCTTTCGGCTTTCAGCTTTCAACCTGCAGATATATACCCCGCTGGCCAACTCTCCCCCCAGGTTGTCTCTTCCATCCCAGATTACGGTATGATCTCCGGGCGACTGTGGCTCATCCACCAGGGTTCTCACCTCTTGGCCTAAAATGTTGTAGATTATCAGGGTGGTGTGGAGCGGCCTGATCGCCGATAGCTGATAGCTGACAACTGTATTTGAGTTAAATGGATTGGGATAATTCTGGGCCAGGAGAAAGGAGCTTGGCAGGATTTGGTCATTAACTTCCCTGCACCCACTCGATGAGTGGATGGCTACAACGGCATCCAGATCAAAGGAGGGGCCTGAATCCTGAACCAGGCTATCCGCATCGGTAATCCTCACAAAACGGGCAAAGGCCAAACCCACCTCTGCCAAGTCAAAGGAGTCTCCTCCTGAGCCAGTGGGATCAGTGGGATCTGCAGCTCCATTGGTGGGAGTCACCCCGGCCAGCCCAGCGAAAGTTTCAGGATCATAGGGAAACTCAACGAATTTAATCCCATCCTGGCCAACTGCCACTATTCCCGTCTCGGCATAGGACTTGGTGGTATCTCCTCCGATATAGAAGGGGTTTTCGAAGACGGTGAAATCGGGGCCTTCTTTGTCCACTATGATGTTGTCTACAAATTCCAAGATGATGCTCCCACCTGTTCCCAGGGACAAAAGCTCCCTTGGGCTACAACTGGGGCTGGTGGGAGTAGCCATTGAATCCGGTGGCCCAAGCACATTATCGGGGAAATATGGTTCTCCAAAACCAGCTCCTGGCCCGGGAGAAAAAGCAACCACGGAATCGGCCCAAGGGTCACCAAGATCCTGCGCCAAACTGTCCGGAAGGGGGTAAGATATCGCCAACAGGATAAGCATCCCGATTAAGGTCTTCTCCATTCCTATTATCTGCCTCCTCTGACAAACATTGTTTTAGATAAAAAAAGACTGTAAAAATTCACCACAGATAACCACGGAATAGCACAGAAAAGGATTTATTACTCCGGCCACATTATAGTTTGCACCTTGCTATTTCATTGGTCATTGCGAGGAGCACTTCGCTATTGCTCAGCACAGGTTCCGCGACGAAGCAATCCCTTAGCCCCAACAGGTATTCGGTGTTTGGAGATTGCTTTGCTTTGCTCGCCCCGTTAGACAATTTCTACCAATCTCGGAGTTCAGCGAAACGTCATTAGATATCTAACGGGGCTCGCAATGACATGTATCTACTTTACGCTCCCAGTAGTAAATAGGTAAGGTGCTTACCCGATGATAAAAGTCATCTGTGTATTTTTGTGAGATTCCGTGGTGATCTGTCACATTCAAGAAATATCTGGGTTTATTCTGATCCCATCTGTGTCTATCCGTGTTCACCCGTGGTTGGCTATTATTTGCAATAAAAAATCCCAACCTTCTTGGGAAGAAAGTCGGGATTTTACCCTCAAAATGATACTCCAAACCTCACCCTCGAAGGCTTCTGGAATTTTAGACGAACCCGGCAGGTTTCCTGACTTAGGGCTTCAAACCTACTAACCAAACCTTCCCATTCTGACTTAGGTCAAAACAGTGGTTGTCTTAAGTCATCAGGCCGAATGGTCTGAATGACTTGGCTGGCTTTCGTAGCCCATCACAGTAGCGGGGCTGTGACGGATTCTCACCGTCTTCCCTTTTACCCTGACAAGGCACCGGGAACGCAAAATTTATCAAAGAACAAACTCAGTATAGTAGACTCTCAGCAGAAGTCAAGAATTTTTTTTTGGGCCAAAAGTTCACCTCAAGAACTTAGCCCGAATTATTCATAAACTATGACAAATCCGTTGTTCAGAGGTTTTCTCATCATCCCGTAGGGACAAACCGGAACTTGTCCCGACCGCCGCAGGTTGTCGGGAGATCTGTCCGTACGACATGAAACCTTTGATTTAACCCAAATACAGACATAAATATCTGTCCCCACGGAATTGTCCATAAAATTCCCAATCCCAATAAATTGTGCGAACCTGATGGTAGTTTTATGGATGGATCGGGTTAAGGTTCTAGGGGTTGAATTCACCCCAGGCCTGAAAATTTAGTCTCTTTGGGAAGGAATTTTTTTCCCATTACCCATCCTTTTGGAGTGAAAGGAAGAAAGAGTGGTCTTTTAACTCCCAAAAATTCAAGGGAATAGAAAAAAACCATGGGAGATGGATCTTGGTATGGTTTTTGTATAGAGTTCCATCGATGAAAGCTAAGGAGAAGATATGCCTATAGAAGGATTATTTACCAGCATGGAGATAAGTAGCTCTGGGCTTTTAGCCCAGAGGTTGAGGATGAATGCCATCGCCTCAAACATCGCCAATGTGAACACAACCAAGACCCCAGATGGCCATCCCTATAGAAGGCAATGGGTGGCCCTGACCTCCAGTGGCCAGGGGCCCTCCCTCCCCGCAGAATCCTATCCACCCCTTTCTAATCAGCTTCCCCTTGTCTCCACCGATCGGGCCCATCTGCCCCGGGGAGAGTTTCCCCCCTTACAGGGGGGGGGAATGGGAGTTGAGGTTAAGGGGGTTGTGCAGGAGGAGGGGGGGTTCAAACACATTTATGATCCGCAAAATCCAGAGGCAGATGAGGAGGGATGGGTGACTATGCCCAACATAGACCTGGTTACCGAAATGGTGGATATGATCACGGCCAGAAGGGCCTATGAGGCCAATGTCACCGCATTCAACGCTGCGAAGCATATGGCCTTAAAGTCAATGGAGATTGTAAGATAAAAAATGGATGGTATATCAAAGCTATCGTCTCTCTCTGGACTTTTCAAAACACCTCAGGGGCCAACCACTGATAAGGAGTCCTTTAAAAAGACGCTCCTTGGCTACATAGACCAAGTCAATGAATTACAGAATCGAGCCGACAGATCCATCGAGAAACTCATCTCCGGGGAGACCAAGGACATCCATCAGGTGATGATTGCTGCTGAGGAGGCCTCCATAAGCTTTCAACTGATGATGGAGCTGCGCAACAAGATCTTGGATGCCTACCACGAGGTGATGAGGATTCAGGTTTAGCGAAGCTTCGAATGTAGAATGGAGAATTAAGAATGAAAGAAACATGTAACCATGGACAATCGGGGCCTCAGCCCAATTGCTTTTGTTTCCAATCTTGCCTTATAAAGGGGTTTAATCGGGAGTAGTTAATGGGATCCTGGCAACAGTTAGCCAAGGCGACGCAAAGGCTGAGCATAGGCCAAAAGTTGGCTATGGTGGCGGTCTTTCTCCTGGTGCTTCTCAGCGTCATATTTGCCCTTCAGTGGGCAAAGAGGCCGGACTTTACCCCCCTCTATACCAATCTTTCCCCCCAGGATGCGGCCCAAATGGTGGATAAGCTGAGGTCGGCAAAAATACCCTATAAATTGTCCTCTGGGGGAACAGCCATTATGGTTCCCTCCAAGGATGTTTACCAAACCAGGATAAGCCTGGCCTCTGAGGGGCTTCCCCAGGCCAGCACCGTGGGGTTTGAGATCTTTGACAAGACCAACTTAGGGACTACGGACTTTGTGCAGAAGATCAACTATCACCGCGCCTTGGAGGGTGAACTCACCAGGACGATTGAGCAGTTGGCGGCAGTGCGGAGTGCCCGGGTACACCTGGTTATTCCCAACCCAAGCCTCTTTACCGAGGAGCAGAAGGAGGCTACAGCCTCTGTGGTCTTGACTATGGCCGGAGGTGGGGAGTTGGGCCGCGGCCAAGTTAAGGGGATAGCCCATCTGGTGGCCAGCTCGGTGGAGGGCCTCAAGCCCGAAAATGTAACTATCTTAGATAATTGGGGCAATATCCTCTCCGGAGGGGGGGGGGAGGACAACTCCCTCTTTGCCCTCAGCAATACCCAATTGGAGATGCAAAGGAATGTGGAGACCTACCTTTCCCATAAGGCATTGGCTATGTTGGAGAAGGCCTTAGGTGCGGGGAATGCTATAGTGAAGATGAATGTGGAGCTCGACTTCAAAAACTTAGAGAAGACGGTGGAAAGCTACGACCCGGAAAGTTCGGTGATCAGGAGCGAGGAGAGGAACGAACAGGCCACAACTACCCAAGGGGGAAAGAGCGAAAGCTCCGTTACCAATTACGAGATATCGAAGACCGTGGAGCATGTAATAGACAAGACCGGAAACATAAAGAGGCTTTGGGCAGCTGTGTTGATAAATGGGTCATACAAATCCCAGAAGGGAAAGAAGGGCAAGGAGGTTAAGGTATACCAACCAAGGTCAGAGGAGGAGATTAGCAGGTTAACCGAAGTAGTGAAAAAGGCCGTGGGTTTTGACCCCTCTCGCGGGGATCAGATAGAGGTGGCCAATGTGCAGTTTGGCATTCCTCCGCAACTGACCCCAGTGAGCCCGAAGAGCTCACCCTTAGGAAAGTTAGGGTCAGGAATGGGAAGAAACCTCTTAATTGGGCTCGTCTTGGTTGTTGCCCTCCTTTTTCTGAAGTTGGCCCTCAAACAGTTGGGGGCCATTGCCTCCTCCCTGCAGGAGACCCCTTCATCCCCAGCTACAGAAGAGGAGAGGGAAGGTAAAGAAAAAGAAGCTAAGTATGACGCTAAAGGGCAGATAATCAGGATGGCCAATGAGAAACCGGATCAGCTTGTCTCTCTGATGAGAAGTTGGCTGACCAAAGGATAGGTAATGGCCTTGATTAGAGGGAAATTGAGCGGGGTTCAGAAGGCTGCCGTTCTCCTCATCACCTTAGGACCTGATACTGCCTCCCGGGTATTGAAGGAGTTTGATCAGGCAGAGGCACAGATGGTGGTTGGGGAGATAGCCAACTTAAAGGAGGTTTCCTCTGAGCTAAAGGATGAGGTGTTGGGGGAGTTTTACGAGATCAGCCAAAGGAAGAAGGAAGTAATTGAGGGGGGAGCGGGGTTTGCCGGGGAGCTTTTGCGGAAAGCAGTTGGTGGGAAGAAAGCCCAGGGGATGCTGCGGAAAGCTATGGAGGGATATGAGATAAACCCCTTAGAGCTGATTAAAAGCACTGAGCCAGAGGAGCTTACCAAACACCTCAAGGAGGAACATCCGCAGATCATCGCCCTCCTTTTGGCCTTCCTGCCCAGGAATCTGGCCTCCCAGGTGCTCTTAAACCTCCCAGATGAGACATCCCGGGATGTAATCAAGCGGATGGCCATCACGGAGAAGATCTCCCCCCAGATAATAGAGGAGGTGACAGACCTCTTAGGTGAGAAATTGGACACTGGTTCCGCATTAGGGGTGGAGACCTTTGATGGGGTGAAGACGGCAGCAGAGCTTTTAAGCTTCTTAGGGGCTACCACGGCCAAGGAGATACTTGACGACTTAGAGAAGGAAAATCCGGAAATGGCCCAGAAGATGCAGGAGTTCCTCTTTATGTTTGAGGATGTCGCCCTCTTAGATGATCGTTCCGTGCAGAGATTGCTCAAGGAGATCGATACCAAACAGTTGACCCTGGCCTTAAAGGCGGCCAGCGAGGAGCTAAAAAACCGTTTTCTGCAAAATATGTCGGAGAGGGCCCAGGAAGCCCTTAAGGAGGATATGGAGCTATTGGGGCCGGTGAAGGTGTCTGAGGTAGAGGAGGCCCAGAGGGCCATAGCGGCCACGGTGCGTAACCTCTCCTATGCCGGGGAGATAATCATCCCCAAAAAAGGAGGGGAGGGGGGAGATGAGTACATATAAGGTAATAAAAAGCAGATTGCCTATCTCTGGGATAAGGGTGGTAGGGGGAAACCTGAACCAATCCACTTCATCCTCATCTTCGCCTCAGGAGCCGCCAAACCTTTCCCCGTCAAACAACCTTAGTTATCAGCAAGGTTTTGCGGAGGGGAAGAGGAAAGGTTTGATGTTGGGGAGAAGGGAGGTGGCCCCCCTCATCTCTAAGCTGAAGCTGATCACCAGGTCCCTTTTGCAGGCTAAAGAGGAAGTTACCAACCAAGCCCAGAGGGAGATGGTGGAGCTGGCCTTGGCTATAGCCAAGAGGGTGGTCAGGGCCAATGTCCAGATGAATAAGGAGATAGTAACCCATATGGTTAAGGAGGCCTTGCGCCGGGCTGCGGACAGGGAGAGGATCGTTATCAGGATCAACCCCCAGGATGTAGAGGAGATAAAGGCCCAGCGCGACGAATATACGACCTCGATTGAGGGGATAGGAAGCTTGGAGATAGTGGCAGATCGGAGGGTCTCCCCGGGGGGGTGCGTGGTGGAGACCAATACCGGGAATATCGTCGCTGACCTCGATGCGCAACTTGAGGAGATAAAGGGAAAATTGATTGGGAATTGAAATGGAGTTAGGGAAATATCTTAAAGCCATAGAGAGGATAGATCCCATTAAACAGAGTGGGAAGGTTACCCAGGTGGTGGGATTGCTGATAGAATCCCTGGGTCCGGCGGTCTCCGTGGGGGAGATCTGCGATTTGGTCTACAGCAGGACGGCAAAGCCGGTCAAGTCAGAGGTCGTGGGCTTCAAGGAGAGGAAAGTTCTTCTTATGCCCTTGGGACCAATGCTGGGAATTGGCCCGGGAACTGAAGCGATAGCTACCCATCAGACCCTGTCCGTGGGTGTGGGAAGGGAACTCTTGGGCAGAATCCTCGACGGTTTAGGTGAACCGATGGATGGAAAGGGACCCATAATCACCGAGCAGAGGAGATCGGTCTATGCTTCCCCCCCTCCTCCCTTGGAGAGAAGAAGGATTAAGGATCCCCTGCCCACGGGGATCAGGGCCATTGATGGGCTGCTTACCTGTGGAAAGGGCCAGAGGGTGGGGATTTTCTCCGGCAGTGGGGTGGGGAAATCCGTCCTCTTGGGAATGGTTGCCCAAAAGAGCGAGGCCGCGGTCAACGTTATCGGGCTCATCGGGGAGCGGGGAAGGGAGGTGCGGGATTTTATAGAGAGGGACCTGGGCAGGGAAGGGTTACAGAGGTCTGTCGTTGTGGTGGCTACCTCAGATCAGCCGCCCTTGATCAGGTTGAAGGGGGCCCTGGTGGCCACCACCATAGCGGAATTCTTCCGGGATGAGGGGCTCGATGTGATGTTAATGATGGACTCGGTGACCAGAATCGCTATGGCCCAGCGGGAAATTGGGCTGGCCATTGGAGAGCCACCCACCACCAAGGGGTATACCCCATCGACTTTTGCCCTTCTCCCTCAATTTTTGGAAAGGGCGGGGAGTTCCCAGCAGGGGAGCATCACCGGCCTCTACACCATCTTGGTGGAAGGCGATGATATGAACGAACCCATCTCTGATGCCTGTCGGGCCATCCTGGATGGGCATATAGCTCTCTCCCGGAGGTTGGCCTCTCAAAATCATTATCCTGCCATCGATGTGTTAGAGAGCGTATCCCGGGTGATGATCGATGTGGTGAGGCCAGAACATATGGAGGCAGCCAAGAGGGTAATAGAGGTTCTCTCCACCTACAGGGATGCCGAAGACCTCATAAACATTGGTGCTTATGTACCAGGTTCAAACAAGAAGATAGATTACTCCCTCTCTATGGTTGATCGCATAAACTCTTACCTCAAGCAGGATATCGAGGAGGAGACAAGATATGCCGAGGTGGTTGAGGGGTTGCTGGGGATGTTTAAGTTTAATCCCGGCCAGAAGATCCCTCCCCCTGAGGAGAGCCTGGTACAGAGGGCGAGATGAAAAGGTTTAACTTTAGATTAAAAAAGGTGCTTAAACACAGGGAGATAGTGGAAAACCTAAAAAAGGAGAAATTGGGAAAGGCCAAGTCTGAACTAAAGAGGGAGAGGGACCTGCTGAGAAAGATGGAGGACCAAAGGAGAAGGACAAGGGAGGAGCTGAAGGAGAGGCGATCAGTTCAGATTAGCCTTCCTGAGGCCTTGCTCTATGAGGCCTATTTGGAAAGGGTGGATGAGGAGGTTAACCAACAGGTGACAAAGGCCGCCCAGCTCTCCCAGAAGGTGCAGAAAACCAGGGAAGATCTCCTCCAAGCCTCCCAGGAGAAGAAGGTAGTAGAAAAGCTAAAGGAGAGAAGAGAAGAGGAATATACCAATGAGCTAAGGAGATTTGAGCAGGGGATGAGCGATGAGGCCTCAATTAACCAATTTAATCGGAAACTTAGGGGAAAGTTATGAAGAAGTTAATTCTGAACATTTTCCTTACCGCTGGCATATTCTTGGGGATGATGATGGCCACCGGGGTGATGCAAAAGCAACTGCTGCCGGTGCTCAAGCTAAAGAAGGAGCTCAAAGAGAAGGCCACCCCAGGCCAAAAGGAGGTAGTGAGGGATACCCTTGCCGCAACGGAGAGCTCTCCTCCCGATTCGGTTTCCCAGATGCTTAAGGAGTTAGATGCCCAGAGGGAGAAGATCGCCAAGAGGTTGGCCGCCTTACAGAAAAGGGAGAAGGAGGTTGCCCAGCGGGAACAGAAGGTGGAAGGGGAACTTGCCCAATTGAAGAGTCTGAAGGAAGCGCTAAACACCACAACAAATGCCCAGGCCTCCAAGTTGGCCAAAGCATTTCAGGCTATGGATGCGGGTCAGGCGGCAAAGATAGCCAAGGATTTAGATGATCACACCCTGACTGAGTTACTCCTGCAGATCAGAGAGAGAAATGCAGCAAAGATCTTGGCAAGCTTGGACCCTTCCCGCGCCGCGCGCATCTACAAGCAGTTGAGCAGCAAAAGTCTGCAGGCGGCAAATGAACATTAGACGAATATCCATAAGATGAATGAAAGTCTATTGAACATATATAGGCCTTCTTCCTATAAGGATCTCCATCCTATAAAGAAGCAGAAGAAAGGGTCAACCGCTTTCCAAAACCTTGTTCTGGGGCTAACCCAGGAAGGGACCGCATTTGAGGGGCAGACAAAGCCGTTCGCAGGAAGGGGAGGGAACCCCACCGGCTGCGCCCAGGAAAACCTTAAAGGGCAATCCCACTTTGGGGCAGTCCCCTGCAAGATCTTCTCTCAGGGAGGCAAAGTTATGGGGGGAAAGGTAGTTCTCTCCCTTCTTCGGGGAACTCAACCCAAGGCAGCAAGTGTTCCCAGCTCCCCTTCCTCCCCTCAAAAAGATGGACAAAATTCAGAGGGGGGAGGAAATCCCACCATCAGGCCAGATGGCCCCCTCTCTCCCCGGGTAAAGCCGAATTCAGTCAGGCTTTTATCCTTCTGGCCGAAAGGGAATAGAGGCAGGGGGGAAGCCGCAGATTTCCCCCTAAAACATCCTCCTCCAACCTCACATAGTTCCCTTTCCCCCTCTCTGAATGCTAAGTTGGCCTTTTTAGGAGTGGGTTTCTCAGATCTTCCTGCCGAGACAAACCTCTTAGGCTCTCGCAGTCTGCAGCCCATTCCACCGGCTGCCCCGCTGGATCTCGTTCCCTCCCTGCGGGTGGGGCAAGCTTTCCAATTTGGCCAAGGCTTATGGACGAACCTTTCATCCGGAGAGCTTCTGGGGGAGTGGGTGAACCCTGCCGTAAACCTAAGAAGCCAATGGGGCACCGAGGGGGGAGGAGCCCAGCAGACTACCAATGGGTTGCCCCCCAAAGGGATATTGTCAATTGTCCAGCCAGCCCCCCCCCACCAATCCGAGAGCAAGGGGATCTCCCCGCAACCTCCAGTAAAGATAGAGGTGATGGAGGCTTCACCTTCCCAGCTCACCCTAATCCTGCACCCCCCGCAGGGTGAGGGGGAGATGCGGTTGGATGTAAACCTCTCTCAGGTGGATTCCTTCCTGAACAGGGTAGCCCTCCAATCACTTAAGGATGCCTATGGGCTGAAAGGGGGAAAGGGTGAGGTAACCGCTAAAACTGGAATGGACCCTGCTGATCAGCTTCATCTTAAACTTAGTTTAAAAAAGGGGGAAATCGTCGGGGAGATAATTACCCCCAATCCAAAGGTGAAGAGGATAGTTGAGCAAGCCTTACCTCAGGTGAAAAAGATACTCAGTCATGTGGGCATTGAGATGGATGGTCTCAAGGTCTCCTCTTCCCTTGCGCAGGGCAAGTCATCTCGGCCAGCCCATTCCAAACCGGTGGCCTCTAATCTTCATAGCTCTCCGGGGGAAGAGCCAAAGAACTTGAAGATAAGCTTCTCCTCTCAGCCAATAAAACTGCAGACCACCCCTATGCACCACCAATCCCCAACCTCCCACCAGGTTAAGGATCTAAATAACCTCATAGAGCAGCTTATAGGAAAACTTAAGGTAAACCTGCAGCACGGGAGGTCGGAGGCTATGGTCTCCCTGAAGCCGGACTATCTGGGGCACCTGCAGATAAAGCTCACCCTGGACGGTAAAAGCATTGTAGGAAAGATACTTGTGGACAATCCCCTGGCCAAGAGTCTCATCCAGAACTCCCTACCTCATCTGCGAAGTTCCCTGGTTAACCTGGGCATTCAGGTGGAACACCTTGATGTCTTCGTGGGAGAGAGGTTTCCCTCCCCGCAGCAGAGGTCATCCCCTAAGGGCAAAAGATATCAACCCCGTTTCTCGCCGCAGCCTCTTCTGGGGGCAGAGGCCCTCTCACCACCGTTGGGGGTGAATATGGCTGCTGGAGGGGGAGTGGACTATTTGGCTTAGCCCCCCATAGAAGAGCGAAAACAATCAATTAGCAATGAACAATTATCAATGGAAAAGGAAACTGCAGGATTTTCCCTCTTTCAAAAGAAAGAGGTGGTAGAACCCCGATTCTGCCACCTACCGCCGTCAGATGAGGGCATCTGACGGCTCAGTCTAAATTTCCATTTTCCATCACTCAGGGCTCTGCCCTAACGGCACAGGAAAGTTTCATTTTTAATTCTTAATTGCTTTTTTCCGTGAGCTTCCGTGGTAAACTGTTAGCCCTCAACAATGAAACCCAAATTTAGAAAGGAGGTGAAAAGAGATGAGCAGCGAAATCATTGCTCCCCTTAGTTCCACAGGCGATCAAACCTCTTACTTTACGGGGGGCGCGACCCTGGGGAAGGAGGATTTCCTCAAGCTCCTGATCATACAGCTTCAATATCAGGATCCCCTAAGCCCTATGGAGAACACGGACTTTATGGCTCAACTTGCCCAATTCAGTAGCTTGGAACAGCTCCAGAATGTAAACTCCAATCTCCAGGCGAACTTTCTCCTCACCCAATCCCTGAACAACTCCTTGGCCACTAACCTGATCGGGAAGAGGGTCATTGCCCAGGGCAACCAGGTTTACTTAGCGGGAGATGAGGGGGAGGAGATAACCTTTGCCCTGGCCGCCGACGCTGGGGTCACCGTAGAGGTCTACGATGCCGCTGGAAACCTGGTGAAGACTCTCAAGGGTGGTGCCCTCTCCTCCGGGAGAAACCAAATCCACTGGGACGGTAAGGACAGTGATGGCAACCAACTTCCCCCTGGCAACTACACCTACAAGCTTACGGCTACCGACTCCGATGGGAATTCGGTGGATGTAACCACCTATAGCACAGGGCTGATCGGTGGGGTCAGGTTCCAGGACGGCAATGCCGTTCTCATAATGGGAGACCAGGAAATTAACCTCTCCGATATAGTGGAGATTCTTACTCCATAGGGAAGGAGGTGATGAGATGGTCGATATAATCCACGGTGCTCCAGTTAACCCTTTAACTTCTCCCCCTTCACAGGGGAGGAGGCCCCAGCTACCCAACAATTCTCAAGCCTTTCGCCAGATCCTCAGCAAAAAGATAGAAGAAGGGAACTACAATTTGAGATTCTCCTCCCATGCAATGCAGAGGCTGGTGGCCCGGGGCATAAACTTAACCTCTTATGACCTGAATAGGGTTGACGGCGCTGTGGAGAGGGCAAAAGCAAAGGGGGCCAAGGACTCGCTGGTTCTTCTTGGCGATCTGGCCTTTTTAGTGAGTGTGGAAAACAGAACAGTTATCACCGCCCTGGTGGGCTCCTCCCTGAGGGAGAAGATCTTTACCCACATTGATAGTGCGGTGATAGCTTAAAACTGGGCTGGACCCCCATAGGGGAAGCCCAGGGTTGCCGAACGACGGAGGCAACCCAGGAAAAAGGGGGTAATTTAAGATGATGCAGTCACTCTATGCCGGTGTATCCGGATTGAAAAACCATTTAACCAGGATGGATGTCATCGGCAACAACATAGCCAATGTGAACACCATTGGCTTCAAGTCGGGAAGGGTAACCTTCAAGGAGGCAATGTCCGCCCTCCTGCGGGGGGCTACCAGGCCCTCGTTGGAGAGGGGAGGGGTCAACCCGATGCAGATTGGCTTGGGGATGGCCATAGGCTCAATTGACAACATCTTCACCCAGGGGAGCTTAGAGACCACAGGCATTATCACCGATCTGGCCCTGCAGGGCGATGGTTTCTTTGTCCTCAGGGACGGGGAAAAGAGGTATTTTACCCGAGCCGGGGCCTTCCGGGTGGACTCCTTAGGGAGAATGGTTAGCCCTGATGGTCTGATAGTTCAAGGGAAGATGGCCGATGCCTTAGGGGTGATCGGGTCGGGAACCGCAGTGGGCGATATCACCCTACCCTTTGGCCAGAAGACGGCAGCAAAGGCCACATCGGAGATAGGCTTCACCTGTAATCTGGATTCGAGGGAGAGCCCTTTGAGCTCCATCTTTGACTCCAAATCCCTCTTGGCTATTGAGGAGGGAAGCAACGATATGAGCGGCCTCTATGCCAATGGAAATGCTAACAGCGCACTCGCCCTCACCCCGGGCGATACGGTAACGGTGCAGATAGGCGCCACATCTGTAACCTATACCTATGTGGAAACAGACTCCGGAGCCACGGCTGATGACTTTCACACCATCAATGACCTCATAGCCGAGGTGAACAATGATTTTTCCGGCACGATTACCGCAAGCATAGACTTGGATGGAGCCATAAACTTCACCAATGGTTCAGGTGGGGATATCACCCTCACCATCACCAGCTCCAATGCCACCCTACAGAGTAGCTTGGGAGCAGAAGGGGGAGTAAGCATTGCCAATGGGGGGTCTCACCTAAGCGATCAGTTCTCCCATACCTCGATGGGAGGTGATCTCTTGGTTAACCTCAGGGATTCCGAGGGGAATGGTCTGGAGATTGTAGCCACTGATGTGATCAACATCAGCGGCTCCATCGGGGGAACAGGGATTGGAGCCAGCAGCTTCACCGCTACCTCATCAAGTACCCTGACCGATCTGGCTACTGCTATCGAGACTGCTTTTGACACCTCTGCCGCCGCGGGAGGTAGTGACATAGCGGAGGTAACCATCGACAGTGATGGTTCTATCAGGGTGGGAACTGTGGCTGGAGCTCCTTCTCAGGTAACATCGGTTACCGTGAACTGCAGTGGAAAACCTGTCTTCAACACGGCGATGACCTTTATGCAGACTCAGCAGCCCACCACCGTTTCCCACTCCACCTCCATAACTGCATATGACAGCCAGGGGGGAACTCATATAATCACCTTCACCTTCACCAAGGATGCTACCGCGGAAAACATATGGGACTGGACGGCCTCGGTAGAGGAGCCAGCCACGATGATCAGCGGCTATTCGGGGAAGGTGGAATTCAATACTGACGGCTCCCTGAAGAGCTTTAGCTATGATACGGGGAGCAGCTTCAAGTTCGCCCCAGGGACCGGTGCGGATAGCCCGGTGGAGATTAGCCTCAACCCAGGTGAGATGGGGGGTTTCACTGGCGTCACCCAGTTTGCCTCCCCCTCTACCACCATTGCCTCCAGCCAGGATGGATATGGAATGGGAACCCTGGACTCCATATCCATAGGTGAAGATGGGACGATCACCGGCTCCTTCACCAACGGCGTGCTCCGTACCTTGGCCCAGATCTCCCTGGCTTCCTTTAAAAATCCTGAGGGGTTGAAGAAAGCAGGGGACAGCCTCTACCAGGAGACCACCAACTCCGGACTTCCTCTGATTGGATCAGCAGGAACCACCGTCCACGCCACCATCTCCTCCGGGGCCTTAGAGATGTCCAATGTGGACCTGGCTCAGGAGTTCGTCAATATGATCGTCGCTCAGAGGGGATTCCAGGCTAACGCCAGGATCATTACCACCAGCGATGATATGCTGCGAGAGCTGGTCAACCTGAAGAGGTAATAGTTAAAATGAAAGAGGCGGCAGAACTGGGTTCTGCCGCCATCCTCTCTTCCCGTCAGGTGAGGGCACCTACCTGCTCAGGGGTTAATTCTCCCCCACTGGCGGGAGGGTAGCCGCACTTTTAGATTGCGAAAGGACGCAGACTGAAGTCTGCAGCTACCGGCGGGACAATATAGTAGCTGAGCGGTCAGGTCCCCTGATTTGACCGTGGCAGAACAAGGGTTCTGCCACCTCGTTCCATTTTGTGCCCCCAGCAGCAAAGTCAAGCTTCGCTAAACTGTGAGGAAGGATGAAGTTATTTTACATCTCCACCTTTCTATCCCTTGTCCTCTTGGTCTCATCCTGTGCCAAGAAGCCGACCAAGGAAGAGAATCATCCACCGGTAATCAGCGAGCTTAAAGCCAGCAAATTAGCCGTGGATTTCCAAACGGATGTGACCATCACCGCCCAGGTTACCGATCAGGATGAGGATGAGCTCAGTGCAACCTGGAGGGCTAACTGGGGAAACTTTAAGGCTAGCTCCCAGGATTCGGCCATCTGGACATCGCCTTCTTCCCCAGCTATCGCCACCCTGACATTGGTGGTTTCCGATGGAAAGGGGGGAGGGGACAGGGACAGTCTGCAGATAGGGGTGAGGGACAACCCACCCCAAATAACCGGCCTCATCGCCCGTTCTCCCAACCTCACCTTGGGGGGAGAGACGGTCATCCTTTGCACTGCTTCTGATCCCGATGGGGATACACTCAGCTATGCCTGGGAAGGGTCTGGAGGGGCCTTCTCGTGGCTCCAGGGCGACTCCTGCGGCTGGGTAGCCCCCTCCCAGGAGGGAATCTATCAAATCACAGTAAAGGTTGTAGATGGGAAAGGGGGAGAGGTGGGAGACAGCCTCAGTATGAAGGTATATAGGGAGTCTGGATGTTGCTGGGTCTCCGATACCTTTCACGATCAGGTGGTGAAGGTCTCTCCGCAGGGGATAGTGCTCTTTCGGGTGACAGGCTTCTCCCAGCCCTTTGGTATGGCCGTCAACCCCTTAGAGGAAGCCTGTTGGGTGGCGGATACCTACAATAACAGGGTGGTAAAGCTGGATTCTCAGGGAGGAAATGAGGCCATTGTAACAGGATTTCAGGCTCCAAAGGCCCTGTCCTGTTTCTATATTGAAGGGGCCTGTTGGATAACCGATTCCGGAGGAGATCAGGTGGTGAAGGTCTCTTATGATGGGCAAGAGCTGCTTAGGGTGGGAGGATTCCATTCTCCCCAATCAGTGGCCGTTGATCAGGCAAACGGAGGCTGTTGGGTGGCTGACACTGGGGGGGATCGGGTCGTTTGGCTCTCCGCAACGGCGCCCGATGGAGCATTGGTGGATAGCCTTCCCTCTACGGATGCGCTGATTGTAGGGGGGATGGGTAGTCCGATAGCGGTCTCCGTGAGCAGATTTGATGGCTCCTGCTGGGTAGCGGAGAAGGACTCCAATAGGGTAGCGAAGATCTCCTCCCAAGGGCAGGTATTGCTGCGCATTCAGGACTTGCAGGCCCCTCAATCGGTAAGCGTAAACTCCCGGGATGGATGTTGTTGGGTGGCAGATACGGGAGCCAACCGGGTAGTTAAGTTCTCCCCTTCCGGCGATCTCCTCTTAGAGGTGAAGGATCAATTCCACCAGCCATACTCCGTAGCGGTGAACCCTACCGATGGTTCTTGTTGGGTGGCAGACACCTATGGCTATCGGGTGGTAAAACTGTCATCTCAAGGTGATCTCCTCTACGCGATAGGGGGTTTTACCGCTCCCCGGGCCATCTCAGTGAACCCCGGCCAATGATCCATCTTAGCAGACTGAATGGAAAACCTTTGGTGATCAATGCGGAGTTGATAGAGCTCATCGAGAGAACGCCAGATACCATTCTCACCCTGACTACAGGGAGAAAGATAATGGTCAAGGAAGATGTTGCCGAGGTAGTGGAAAAGGTGAAAGAATATCTGAGGGAAGTTAGAATATGGACATTACCACCTTCATAGGAATCATCAGCGGGGTCTTCGTTCTGGTAGTGGCCATCTTTATGGGTGGGGGACTGGCTATCTTTATCAACATCCCCTCTTTGATGGTGGTGGTAGGTGGAACCTTTGCCGCCACCCTGATTAATTTTCCCCTGCCGGAGATGCTCAGGTTGATCAAGGTGGTGAAAAACGCCTTCCTGCACAAGGTGATCTCCCCGGTGGAGACGATCAATAAATTGGTTCACTTTGCGGAGATAGCGCGGAAGAACGGTATGTTGGCCCTGGACAAAGAGCTGAAGGATATCGAGGATGCTTTCTTAAGGGAGGGGATGCAGTTGGCTGTGGATGGGATGGATCCGGAGCTGATCAGAAATGTCTTAGAGGTGGAGAAGGCCTTTTTAGAGGAGAGACATACGGTAGGTCAGGGGATCTGTAAGGCTATAGGCAAATATGCCCCCGCTTTTGGTATGATGGGGACCCTGATCGGACTTATCCAAATGTTGAGAAGCCTTGATGATCCCTCGAAGATAGGGCCGGGGATGGCCGTGGCCCTGATCACCACCTTCTATGGGGCGATGATAGCCAACCTCCTCTTCCTCCCCTTGGCGGGAAAGCTGGAGACTCTCTCCCAGCAGGAGATGCTGCTCAAGGATTTGGCCATAGAGGGGATACTCGCCATCCAGGCCGGGGATAGCCCGCGTATAGTTGAACAGAAGCTACGGGCCTTCCTGGCCCCCCATCTGCGGGCGGGGATAAAGAGAAGAAAAGCGGGGGGGGAGGAAAGTGGCAATTAAGAGAAAGAAGAAAAAGGCAGAGGAGGGAGCACCTGAATGGATGGTCACTTATGGGGATCTGATGACCCTGTTGATGACCTTCTTCGTTCTGCTCTTCTCCTTCTCCTCCATTCAGGAGTCAAAGTTTAGAAATGCCATTGGTTCCCTGAAGGGTGCTCTTGGCGTGCTGTTAAAGAACCCCAAGGCAATGAGCCAGATAAAATCTGATTCCCATTTTCTCCCGCAGAGGGAAAAACGATTGATGGAAGCACTGAAAAAGGTGAGAAATCTTTCCCAGGAGGGAAAGTTCAAAGGGCAGATAAAGCTGATCAAAACAAAGAAGGGATGGTTGATCAGTATTTCCAATCCGGTGATGTTCGATATTGGCAAGGCCGACATAAAGCTTGGGCTCTATCCGGTCTTGGATATGATTGCCGATGTGATCAGGGCCAAACCGATGGAGGTGCGAGTAGTGGGCCATACCTGCGATCTTCCCATTCACACCAGCCAGTTCCCTTCCAACTGGGAGCTTTCGACCACCAGGGCGGTAAATGTGGTAAAATACTTGGAATCCAAGGGTATCCCGGGGGCCAAATTCTCGGCTGAGGGAAGGTCTAAATACTCCCCCATTGTCCCTAACGACTCGGAGGAGCACAGAAGGTTAAATCGGAGGGTGGAGATATACCTCGATTCTATCAATCCCCCGGTGGTGCCAGTAGAATCGATTAACCCTGTCCCATGGTCAGGAAAGGAGAAAAGTTAATGGCAACCAAAAAGACGGAAACTGAAAAAGAGAAGAAGGGAAACTCACCTGCCGAAGTTCCTGAGGCTAAGGTAAAAAAGGGGGGAGAGGGGGACCAGCCAAAGAAGGGATTTATTCCCGGCAGAATGAAGCTAATCGCCCTTCCCCTGATTGTGGCGATTATATCCTGGGTGGTCATTACCAAGGTTATCTCCCCAAAGCTACTGGCCCAGAAGAAGGATTTAGAGAAGAAGAAGACAGAGCTGAAAGAGGAACCACCCAAGGAGAAGCCAAAGGACGACATGGTCGGCCAGATCTACACCATTGAAAACATTATAGTTAACCCGGCAGATTCTAACGGGGAGAGGTTCGTTAAGACTTCCATAGCCTTGGAGATGGAGCAAGCCAAACTTGCCGAAGAGCTCACCAAGAGGGATGTTCAACTACGGGACATATTGATAGGCATCTTCACCAGCAAGACGGTAGAGGAAATCACTAACCCCGCCAAGAGGGAAAGTCTCAGACAAGAAATCAAGGGAAAGATAAACTCCCTTCTGGTAGGTGAAAAAATAAAGAATGTCTATTTCACGGATCTGGTAATCCAATAGGTAACACTTACCACGGAATGGACCTTCATCAATGATCAATTAACAATTAGCAATGGTCAATTAGCAAGTCTTAAAGAGGGAAAATCCTGAAGTGTCAATTTCCATTGATCATTGATTATTTCTGTGCCAGTCCGTGGCTATCGGTGGTGAACAATTATTCCAATAGGAAGGAACAATGCCGGGTATCTTATCCCAGGAGGAGATAGACCAATTAGTTTCATCGGTGTCTGAGGGCAAAGGTCAGGGGAGAAGGCCCCCTGGCGCTGAAAAGGAGGCGATCCCCTATGACTTCCGCCAGCAGAACATAATTCCTAAGGGGTCTTTGCACGCCTTCCAGATAGTCCACAGCGATTTTGCCAAATCCTTGAGTGGCTTTCTCCTGAGGAGCGTAAAGACCGAACTAATCGTGAACTTGGCCACTGTCAACACCATTCCCTTAGGGGAGTTTATAAAATCGCGGGAGAATCCCACTTATCTAAATTTAGTAAGGCTGAAACCCTTTGAGGGCAACCTGATTATAGATTCCTCTCCTAACTTGGTCTTCCTTCTTGTTGACCTCCTCTTCGGGGGGACGGGCAGTCCTCCTTCTACAAACGGGTTAATTACCCATATGGAAAGGAAGTTCATGCGGAAACTGATGGAAGGTATGCTCGAGGAGTTCAAAACCACCTGGGAGAAGATAACCCTCTTTCATCCTAAGATCGAAGAGGAGGAAACCGACCCCTCAATTGTGGGCTCACCATCTAACCTGGAGAACGCAATGATGGTCATCTACGAATTGAGCCTGGAAAAGGGATCAGAAACCCACCACCTCCTGAGTTTTTGTTATAGCGCTAAACTCCTCAAATCCCTGGTGGCCGTTCTGGGCCAGAAGAGAGGGGGAGAGGAGAGGGAAGTCCCTCCGCAAGAGCGGGATCAATCGGGGAAATTGAGGAAGAGCTTGGGTCAAGTGGAGGTCCCGGTGGAGGCAAAGTTGGGTGAGGCCCACCTGACCATTAGGGATATGATTGACCTGCAGGCAGGGGACATCATCAGGCTGAGCAACTATGTGGGTGGAGATCTAACGGTTGAGGTGAAGGGAAAGCCAAAGTTTCTTGCCCGTCCTGGGGCTTACCGGGGCAAGGCGGCCGTAGTGGTTACCTCAACCCTGAAGGAAGGAGTGGTGAAAGATGGCGAGTAAAAAAGAGAAAGTGAGCCCACCTCCCCCGGAGGAGAAGCAGAGTAAAGAGGAGAAGGGAATTCCAGAGGTGGACGAAAATTTAGAGGAAAAGGATAAAAGCCAGAGGGAAGAGAAAACCCCTGAGGTAGCTGAAAATTTAGCGGGAGATCAGGAGGAAACTTCTGCTGGTGGAGGGGAGCAGGGTGGGGAACCTCTGGGAGAAGAACCAGGAGATGAGAGCAAAGCCTCCGGAGAGCAACCGGATCCTGATGCCAACTTAGAATGGCCAGAGGAGGATACCTCCTCTGGTGAAGAGTCAGCCCCCCAGGAGGAGGTGGCAGTTCAGGATGTCCAATTTGACCAGATTAAGCCCCAACAATCAAGTGGCCAACCCAACAATATAGACATCCTCCTGGATGTTGACCTTCCCATCTCCGTGCAATTAGGAAAGACAACAATGACCATCCAGGAGCTCTTGGAAGTTGGCCCCGGTTCAGTGATCGAGCTGGACAAAATGGTGGGGAACCCAGTGGAGATCCTGGCTAACAACAAGACCATAGCCCAGGGAGAGGTAGTAGTTGTTGACGAAAACTTTGGGGTGAAAATAACCTCCCTGATCAGCGCGGAAGAGAGGATAAAAAGCCTGAGATGAGGTTCCTCTTCCTGATAAGCTCCGTCCTAAATCCTCAGGGGCCTCCCCTTCCTCTCTCCTATCAGGATCCAACCCCCCTCTCCTCCGTGGGTTTCTGGGGCCTGGCGGGTAAAACCATTGGTTCACTCTTCCTTGTGCTGGGTTTAATTGTTTTGCTCATCTTTTTCCTCAAAAAACTCCACTTCCACAGCCCCTTCTCCAATGCCCGCTCTGGGATGATGAAGGTTATCTCTCACCAAACTCTCCTCCCGAAAAGGGCCCTCTACTTGGTAAAGGTGGCTGATAAGTTCTTGGTTTTAGGGGTAACATCCTCGGAGATAAGTCTGATTACCGAACTGGAGAATGGGTTGGATGCCGATTTCGGATCTTCCCATCATCCCAGCGAATTTTCCCAACAGTTGGATAGTTTCCTCTCCAAATTCAAGGGTGGGGAGCCATCCCCGAAGAGGATGATATCCCTTCAATCAGACTTTCAGGGCAATCTAAGGAAGATACAGGAAAGAATAGGGAAACTGGAGAGGTTGGTCAACTCCAATTTGCAGTAGCGCGGTGGCCAACCCCTGTTCTGCTGGGATCAGATCGGGGGGCTGACCACTCTGCCATCAAGGAGGTTTAAATCTTGAGAGATCAAAATTCATGGAAGAAGTTTAGATCGATCCTCCTGAGGAGGTTCCTTCCGCTGATCCTCCTGCTGTTTTTTTTCTCACCCCAGGCAAAGGCCTTTTCCTTTCCTCAGCTTCCGTTAGGGGGAGGGGGGACCCCCCAGAATGTCTCCACTGCCATAGAGATACTTCTCCTCCTCACCGTCATCTCCCTGGCCCCTGCCATCCTGGTCACCTTGACCTCCTTCACCCGCATTATTGTCGTTTTCTCCCTGTTGAGACGCTCTATGGGAACTATGCAGATGCCCCCCAACCAGGTGATGATCGGCCTGGCCCTTTTTCTCACCCTATTTGTAATGGCCCCCGTCTTCAATCAGATAAATGATCAGGCACTTAAACCATTTTTAGCCGAGAAGATAAGCCAACAGGAAGCCTATGATCGCGGGATCCAGCCGCTGAGAGATTTTATGCTCAACCAAACAAGGGAGAAGGATCTGGCCCTCTTTGCCCATTTCGCTAAAATTGAGAGACCTAAGGGACCCTCTGACGTCCCTACCTATGTTATCATTCCCGCATTCATCATCAGTGAGCTGAAGACGGCCTTTCAGATGGGGTTTCTTATCTATTTGCCTTTTCTGATCATCGATATGGTGGTGGCCAGTGTGCTTATGTCAATGGGGATGTTGATGCTCCCCCCGATAATGATCTCCTTACCCTTTAAGATCCTCCTCTTTGTGATGGTGGATGGATGGAATTTGGTGGTGAGATCATTGATAATGAGCTTTCACTAAAAGGATAAGGGATGAGCCCAGAGACCTTTCTCTCCCTCTTTCGGGAGACCTTAATCACCACTCTTCTGGTGTCTGCACCTATGCTCCTTTCCGGGCTTTTGGTCGGGCTTTTAGTCAGCATATTTCAGGCGGTAACCTCAATTCACGAGATGACCCTGACCTTTATCCCCAAGATCCTGGCGGTGGCCCTAGCCTTGCTCATTTTTCTTCCCTGGATGATAGCCAAACTGTTAGATTTTGCCTCTCATCTCTTCATTAACCTCCTTTCCTATATCGGCTAAATATGAACCTCTCCTCCTTGGATCACCGTTCCCTTCTGGCCTTTAGCCTACTCTTTATTAGGGTGCTAGGGTTGATATTTGCGGCCCCCTTCTTTGGCAACACGGCCATCCCCAAGAGAACGAAGGTGGGGCTCTCTCTGGTCTTGGCCGGTCTCCTCCTCCCTTTTATTCCCTTTCCACCACCGGTCCCGGATGGTCCACTGCCCATAGCCCTTGCTGTAATTAAGGAACTTCTTATTGGCGTTATTTTGGGGTTTTCCGTCTTTCTGCTCTTTGAAGCCGTAGTCTTCTTCGGCCAGGTGGTTAGCTACCAGATGGGGTTTGCTATCGTCTCCTCCATTGATCCGGAATCCCAGCAAAGGGTCCCTATCATCGGAAAGTTTGAATACCTTTTGGTCTTTCTGGTCTTCCTAGCGGTGAACGGACACCACCTCCTCCTCTCCGGCCTCTACTCCAGCCTGCGGGTTATCCCCCTGGGGGAGGCATCCCTAAACTCCTCCCTCCTCCCCTTTATGATCGGTTCTACCAAAGGGGTATTTGCCATAGCCCTCAAGTTGGGGGCTCCTGTTATAGCTGCCCTTCTCTTCAGTGATTTAATAATGGGCCTGATGGCCAGGGCTATCCCTCAAATGAATGTTTTTATCATCGGTTATCCCATCAGGATCGGGGTTGGTTTTCTGGCCCTGGCCTTTGGCATCCCCCTTCTGGTGGGCAACCTGCATCAGCTTTTTCGGGGTTTGGGGGGGGAGATCGCTACCCTGCTCAGGATTTTAGCCCCCTGAGTAGAGGCTTATACAATTATCAATTAGCAAGTTAAAATGAAATGAAGACCGAAGTGTCACTTTCCATTGATAATTGATAATTGATCATGACCATTTCTTAGCGGTGGACTTGAGCGCAAAGGAGAAATATGACCGAGGACTCCTTTCAGGAAAAGACTGAGAAGGCAACCCCCCGTCGGAGACAAAAGGCCCGGGAAAGGGGGAATGTAGCTAAGAGCACCGAGTTGAACTCTGCCCTCATCCTCTTGGCCAGTCTTGCTGCTCTGGGATTTTTGGCCGCTGGTATGAGCAGAAGATTGATGGCTCTCTCTCGCTTCTTCCTCTCCCAGGGTTTTGCTATACAACTCAACCAGGTCAATCTCTATTCCTACTTTTGCTTTGTTCTCAAGGCAATTTTTACCTTATTTGCTCCCTTTCTCTTGGTGGTCGCCATCGCCGGGGTAGCTTCTAACCTGGCTCAGGTTGGTTTTCTCTTTACCCTGGAGCCCCTGAAACCAAAGCTAAGTACCCTCAATCCGCTGTCCGGGTTCAAGAGGCTTTTCTCCCTTAAGGGGCTCTTTGAACTACCCAAGGCGGTCTTCAAGCTAATTATTATCGGAATAATCAGTTATCTCACCATTAAGGGTAAGCTAACTCAATTCTTTCTCCTCTCTCAAATGGGATTAAATGCGATGTTAAAGGTTATTGGGAAGGTTGCTTTACTCTTGGGGGTGAGGGTCTCCCTGGCGTTTCTCGTCCTGGCGGCAATTGACTATGCCTTTCAAAAGTGGGACTATGAAAAAAAGCTAAGGATGACCAAAGATGAGGTGAAAGAGGAGAGAAAGCAGTATGAGGGTGATCCATTGATCAAGGGAAGGATAAGGAGCGTGCAGAGGGAACTGGCTCGGAGGAGGATGATGAAGGAGATTCCCAAGGCCGATGTGATCATCACTAACCCTACTACCTTGGCGGTGGCCCTCAGGTATGATCCCGAAAAGATGTCTGCTCCTCAGGTGGTGGCCAAGGGGGCGAGGCTCCTGGCCCAGAAGATTATGGAATTGGCCAGGAAACATAATGTCCCCATAGTAGAGAACAGGAGGTTGGCCAGGCTGCTCTACAGAAAGGTCAAGGTTGGAGAGGAGGTACCTGTCGCCCTCTATCAGGCAGTGGCTGAGGTTCTTTCCTACATTTATAAGTTGAAGAATAAGGTGATAGGCTAATAAAGCTTCGAATCTGTACAGATGGGGCTGCACGCTCTTTGTGGATGTTATCATCCACAAAGAGACTCCTTGCAAGCCCATGGTTACCAGAATGAAATATCGTCTCAAAGTTTAGTCACCTTAGCGAAGATAAGGCAACAGAAACCAATGAGTAAACACCTTCCAGAAAATAGTTTTGTCTCCCAGCTAGCCAAGAGGGGAGATACCATTGCAGCCATTGGGGTGATTGTGGTTATTACCCTGATTGTCATCCCTTTACCCCCTCACCTGTTGGATGTTCTCCTCACCTTCAACATCGCCTTCTCCTTGATCATCATCCTGGTTTCTATGTATACCCTAAAGCCCCTTGACTTCTCCGTATTCCCCTCCCTTTTGTTGGTGGTCACCCTCTTTCGGTTGGGCCTCAATGTATCTACCACCAGGCTTATCCTGTTGAAGGCCTATGCCGGAGATGTGATATTGGCCTTTGGCAATTTTGTGGTGGGGGGGAATTATGTGGTGGGGATAGTTATCTTCCTGGTGATAGTGGTTATTCAGTTTGTTGTTATTACCAAAGGAGCCACCAGGATAGCAGAGGTGGCGGCCAGGTTTACTTTGGATGCTATGCCGGGAAAGCAGATGGCCATTGATGCTGACCTCAATGCCGGCCTGATCGATGATGAAGAGGCCAGGAAGAGAAGGATGGAGATAGCCAGGGAGGCCAATTTCTATGGGGCAATGGATGGGGCATCTAAGTTCGTCAGGGGGGACGCAATTGCTGGCATCATCATCACTACGATCAATATACTTGGCGGCCTGGTTATTGGAGTGCTCCAGAGGGGGATGCCCCTACCCACTGCCCTGCATACTTATACCTTGCTCACCGTTGGTGATGGGCTGGTGGCCCAGATCCCGGCCCTGGTTGTCTCCACTGCGGCGGGTATAATCGTCACCCGAGCTGCTGCTGAGGCGGATATGGGGGCCGATATAGTCAAACAATTGTTAGTGCAGCCAAAGCCCATTGCCCTGGTGGCCATCACCCTTCTTTTTGTGGGGTTGGTCCCTGGTTTGCCCATGGTCCCGTTCTTCATCCTTTCCGCAGCAGCGGGGGGCATTGCCTACTTCTCCCGCCAGGCGCAGAGAAGGTCGGAGGAGTTGCCCCCTCCAGAGGCTGACCTCCAACCACCCAAGGGGGGGATCGAGGATATCAAACAGCTACTCCACATAGACCCTATGGAACTGGAGATAGGTTATGGGCTAATCCCCTTAGTGGACAAGGAACAGGGTGGTGATCTTCTCGATCGGGTCTCTATGATTCGCCGCCGCTCCGCCCTGGAATTGGGAATTATCGTTCCTCCCATTAGGATAAGGGATAATGTGGCCCTGGAGCCTGACTCCTATCTAATTAAGATTAAGGGGACGGAGGTAACCAAAGGGAAGCTAAGGGGGGGGGCTCTCTTAGCTATGAACCCTGGCCTGGCTAAAGGTGAGATAGAGGGCACGCCCACATCTGAGCCGGTTTTTGGCCTTCCCGCCTACTGGATCGAGCCTTCCCAGAAGGGGAAGGCGGAGAGGATGGGCTACACCGTTGTTGAGCCTCCGGCGGTAGTGGCTACCCACCTATCCGAGGTGATCAGATCCCATGCCGATGAGCTGCTTGGTAGGCAGGATGTGCAGAACCTGGTAGATGGGATAAAGGAGAGCCATCCGGCCGTGGTGGAGGAGCTTATCCCTAAGGTGATGGGAATAGGAGGGGTGCAGAAGGTCCTCCAGAGGTTGTTAAAGGAGCGAATAAGCATTAGGGACCTGGTGACTATATTGGAGACTCTGGCAGATTATGGGCCCATGGTCAGGGATATAGACCAACTGACCGAATATGTAAGGCAATCCCTTTCCCGTTCCATCTGCAAACAGTTCTCCGATGAGCAGGGGGAGATAAAGTGTCTTACCCTGGATCCTAAGTTGGAGCAGATTCTCTCTGATTCCATTAAAAGGTCGGAGACAGGGGCAACCCTGGCCTTGGAGCCGGGAATCGTCCGTAAGCTCTTCGATAGCATATCCGCTAAGCTGGAGAAGTTTGCCCCGATCAATCAGCAGCCTGTAATCCTCTGCCCGGCAAGCATAAGGGTCCACCTCCGCAGACTAATGGAAGGAATCCTGCCCAATTTGGTTGTTCTCTCCTATAAGGAGATTGCCCCTTCCATAAAGGTAAACTCCATAGGGATGATAGGACTGGAAGATGAGAGTTAAGGTGTTTTCCGCCCCCTCAGTGAGGGAAGCGCTGAACAGGATAAAGGACGAACTTGGCTCCCAAGCGGTTATCCTGAAAACAGAGCAAGTGAAGGGGAAAGTAGAGATAACTGCAGCCACTGATGTCGATTATCCACCCCTACAGAGGCAAAGGGGTAGGGTAGAGGGGATATACGATGTCTTAGATGAGCTCAGGGAGAAGGTTGACGTCATCTCCCAGACCTTGGTTTCCTCCCCTTTTCTCCCTCGCTCTCCCCTTTCCCAGCTCTGGTTTGTGCTCTTGGGGCGAAGGATAGGGGAGGAGACTTCCCTCCAACTAATCAAAAACCTGAAGAAAGACCTCTTTTCCGGGGGAGATGAGGAGGTGTTGTGGGATGAGCTCATCTCCCAACTGAGTTTGTTCCTCCCCTCGGAGGAGATTGGGGAAAGGCCAAAGGGGCCAGCCGTCGTCGCCCTCGTTGGACCCACCGGAGTAGGGAAGACCACAACTATCTCTAAATTAGCAGTTAACTTCTCAACTCTGCAGAGGAAGAAGGTTGCCCTTATCAGCATAGACAACTTCCGCCCGGCAGCAGGGGAGGAATTAGCCGAGATTGCTCAGAGCTTGGGAATCCCCTTGGAGCTGGCCAAGACTCCAGGGAGTATGGGAAAACTGCTGAGGGGTTTTCGGGATAGGGATTTCGTCTTTGTAGATACCGCAGGCCATAGCTATCTGGATACCCAGCAGATTTCAGAGTTGAAATCCTTTCTCCAGCGGCTGCCCTTGCCAGAGATCCATCTCGTCCTTTCCTCTGCGACTAAGCCGGAGGACAACCTTGAGGCCTGGAGGAGATTTCACCCTATACCCATCCACAAGCTCCTCTTTACCAAGCTTGATGAGACCACCTCCCCAGGGGGGATAATGGAGACCATTTTTAAGGCAAAGAGGCCGGTCTCCTACCTGACCAATGGACAGAGGATACCAGAGGATTTATGGGAAGCAGAAAGCAGAACGTTAGCCGAGATAGTTATGGGAGAGAGGACCTTATGAGAAAAATCCCTTATATGATAAGCTTTCCCAGTGGAAAAGGGGGGGTGGGGAAAACCAATTTGGTGGCCAGTTTAGCAGTAGCCCTCTCCCAAAAGGGGAAGAGGGTAATGATCTTGGATGGGGATTTGGGTTTGGCCAATGTGGACCTCCTCTTTGGGGTGAATCCATCTTTTACTCTCCAACATGTTCTCTTGGGGAGAAAGGATTTGCCGGAAATTATTGTAGATGGTCCCCAGGGGGTGCAGATCATTCCAGCCAGTTCGGGGGTGGATGACCTCCTTAGACTGGAGGAAAGGGAGATGAAGAGGTTGATCAAGGAGTTCCGGCTCTTAGGTCAGAGCACAGATTTTCTCCTCATAGACACCCCCCCCGGCCTGAGTCCCAATGTGCTGAATTTTGTTTTGGCCTCTGATCTGGCCATAGTCATTACCACCCCGGAGGTTACATCCATAACGGACGCCTATGCTACCATAAAGGTCATCTCCCTGCGACAGCCCACCCCGCAACTGCCCTTAGTAGTTAATATGGTCGGGGGAAAGAGGGAGGCATCCGAGGTGGTAGAGAGGATTGGACTGGTGGCTGCCAGGTTCCTTAAGGTTCAGGTAGAGAATTTGGGGTTTATCCCCTCTGATCAATCGGTCCCCCGATCAGTGGCTAAGCAATTGCCATTTTACCTGGCTTTCCCGCATTCTCCCGCCTCCCAGGGGGTTGCCACCCTGGCCCAGAGGTTGATAAAGCGGGAACCCTTTGGTGAATGAACCAGATAATCAACAGATTGGCCAAAGCCGTTGCCTTCTCCTTGGCTGCGGTTACCGTCATCTGCGGCCTTATCTTTGATGTTGGGATAGTAAGGATATTGGTGCGCACCTTAGCAGTTTATCTCTTCTTTTTCTATGAAATCAGATTTTTGGGGAGGATAATAGGGAGGATGATAGTCTCCGCGCTGGCCGAAGGGGAGACAACCCCAGAGGAGGAGGTGCAGAGCTAATAGAAGATGGATAACTCTCAAAGGGAAAAGTTACTCTTGAAGTATGCCCATCTGGTTAAGTATGTGGTAAACCGGATGTTGATTAGTATCCCTCCCTGTTTGGAGAAGGATGATCTGATCAGTGCCGGAACGATTGGTCTGTTGGAAGCAATTGAGAAGTATGACTCGGGGAAGGGGATAAACTTCGAGACCTATGCCATTTACCGCATCCGAGGGGCGATATTGGATGAGCTGAGGTCTGTTAACTGGGCACCCAGAACAGTTCAGGAGAAGGCACGGGAACTGGAGAGGGCCTATCGCCATTTGGAGCAGAGGTGGGGAAGGATGGCCACAGATGAGGAGATAACCCAGGAGTTAGGGATAACCCAGGAAGAACTTTATCGCAGGTTGGATGAGGCCCGGGGGATATCTACCCTCTCTCTGGAGCAATTTCAGTACTCCCCTAATGGAGGAGGACAAGTAACCCTCTTAGATAGTTTGAGCAGCAGCTCCCCCTCTCCTCTGGCGGATACGGAAAGGGTGGAATTGAGGGAGGCCCTGGCCAATGTCCTCGCCACATTGCCCGAAAAGGAGAGGATGGTGATGACCCTTTACTACTATGAGGAGTTAACCCTCAAGGAGATTGGGGATGTGCTTCACCTATCCGAGTCAAGGGTTTGTCAAATCCATACTAAGGTGATCATCAAACTGCGCGTAAGGTTGAGAAAGGTTTTAGAACCAGCAGGGGCCTCTTGAGAGGTGGGAAGCTGCAAATTTTAAAGTGTAAGAGCAAAAATTACCTTTGTTTCCATCCCCATTAAAGCAACATCTTTCCTTTTACTTTGCCTTTTTCAATTCTCAATCTCTGGCTGCAAAACTTGACACAAATTTTAAGAAGTTGCCTTATGAAACCAGCTAAAGCTTAGAAGAGAGATGGCTGAATCGATAGATTTTCCTAAAGACCTTCCGGAACCGGGAAATATCAACCGGGTCCAGGGGGTAGGACACCGCCCCAACGAATCGGAGAAGAGGAAATTTGCTCAGCTCTTAGAGAAGGATGAGGAGAAGAAAAAGAAAAAGAAGGAGCACCTTCCCCCTGCGCCGCAGGGCGAGAAGGGTGAACCCCCTAAAAAGGGTTCTTCAGCAAATGGGCGGGGGAAATTCATCGATGTGACCGTTTGATGATGAGAGCTGAGAAGCTGAGGGGCAAGCCCTTATTCTACATAGCAGAACGACCTGGTGAGGATCTCCTCGCGGGCCTAAGGCCGGGTGCGGTTCTCCGAGGGAGGGTAGTGAGGATACTTCCTCCTGATAAGGCCATAGTTAGAATAAGGGGGTTAAACCTTGTGGCCGAAAACCACAGCGGGCTAAAGAAAGGGGATCGTTTTCGGGCCGGGGTGAAGAAGATGGGCCTCCCTTTGGCCTTGACCCTTTTGGAGGAGAATCCCCCTGATGAAATCTCCTCCCGCCTAAAGGAAATCGGCATCCAGCCCACCCCTCTAAACAGGGCTTTGGCACAGGCCCTATTGGCCAACGATTTTCCCTTAAACAGAGAGGAAATGGAAAGTTTTCTTTCCTTATGGAAGAGCGTTTCTTCTGGGTTGGGGGAGGATTCAGTTAGGATAAAAACTGTCATCCTTTTCAAAAAGCTGCAAGCTGCACCTTCCCCTGAGATGCTTGAGGCCCTTAAGGGGGAGAAGCTTCTTATGGGGAAGAAGATAGATGAGGCCATCCGCTTTTTTCCTCAGCTTGGTGAGGCCCTAAGCCATCTTCCCGTCCTCCCTGGTGACCCCCAATTTCCCGCCAGGGTGCAGAAGCTTCCTCAGGAGGAGGATGATGTTATAAGAAAGGCTCTACCTTTGTTGCAGGTGTCCCCGGCGAAGGTTACCCCTCAATTGAAGGATTTCATCAGGGATGTGGGCTATATCAGGGATTTGCAGTTCCTATCTGATAGCTCAAAGGTTATGACCTATCGGCAGATTCCTATCCAAGAGGGGGATAGGGTGCAAACCCTGCAGTTAAAGATCGAGGGGAAAGGCCGCTCGGTGTGGTTAAGGCTTTTAGGGGAGATCAGGAAGGGAGGGCGGGTTGAGCTAGTGGTTCACTTAGATGGCCAGAGGGTCCTTTTAAAGGTCTGGGCGGAAAAGGAAAGAGCCGGTTCCCTCTTTGAGGGAAAATTGCGGGAATTAGAGGAAAAGATAAAAGGCCTGGGCCTTAAGCTGGCCACCCCCCTTATCTGGCAGCAGAAGATCTCCCTCTCCCCTCTTTCGTTTCTCATCTCCTCTGGGGAGGGGGCCGTAGATCTCAAAGGGTGAGGGGAAATTTGCAATTATCAATTAACAATGAGCAATTAAGAAATCCCCCCTATACAATGGAAAAAGAGCAGAAAGAAGATAGCATCCTTTATAGACTGGCCGCTGAGCTTGTCTCCTATCTCTATGACCTCGATCCGGAGGAGGAGGAATAAAAGTGGGGCAGACGAAGGTTATCGCAGGGGACATCGATCGGATGAGCGGAGATCTCTCCTTTGAGGGTTCCCTCAGGGTGGAGGGGAGTATCAAGCGGGGACAGCGACTGAAGATCTCCGGAGACCTTCTGGTGGAGGGGGAGATTGAGGATGCGGAGGTGGAAACCGGTGGGATGATCACCGTTCAGGGAGGGATTACGGGAGAGGGTAAGGGGGTGATCTTGGCCTCCGGAGGGGTGAGAGCGAAGTATATAAATAATCAAACTGTAATCAGCCACAGTTTAGTGGAGGTGAGTGAGGAGATCAGGCAGGCCATCATAAAGGCCGATCAAATGGTGCTGGTTACCCAGGGGAGGGGTTGGATAGTAGGGGGCACAATTACTGCGGGGAGGGAGGTAAGGGCCAGGAACATTGGCAGTCGCTATGCTACTCCCACTATCATTAAGGTGGGTTTTCTCCCCGAGGTGTGGGATAAGTTGGATGGATTGAGGAGAAAGATAGCGATGAAGGAGAGGATAAGGACCCAGATGGGGAAGGAGCTGAGCTACCTGCGAAAGCTCAAGAAGCAGGAAGGAAAACTTCCCCCCAGGAAGGAGGAGCTACTTCAAGAGATAGACTTTCTCCATGGAATCTACCGGGACCAGCTTAAGGAGATGAAGGAGGAGTGGGATTTTTTGGAGAATCACCTCCAGGAGCTAACCGTGGGTCAGGTGACAGTGGAGGAGATGATCTTCCCCGGGGTGGTCATTAATATCTTAAACTCTCAACGAAAATTAGAGGAAGTCAAAAGGGGGGTTATCTTCAAAAAGGATAAGGATGAGGTAATTGACTTACCCTGGGAAGTTGGCAATTCCAAGGGCAAGTGAGAAGTGAAAAAGGGCCACATTTTTATTTTTGACTTTTCGCAAGTGAAAAGGCAGTTGATGCTTATTGTCCTCTCAGATATCGGTAAGTCCAGAGTAAAGATCCGACCCCATCTTAACCGAGTTGATTTCCTTTCTTTGACCTTACCTGTTAGACCCCCAAAAATGGGGGACGGTGGTGCAGAGAGTGCATTAGCTCTTCCATTTATTTGAGATCCTTTCCCCGATAAGACTTATCTCTTTCTTACTTACAACCCTGTTGATACATGAAGTAGTCACCCCTAAATGACGGGCAACTTCTGCTCCACTCATCCCTAACTTCTTTAAGGCCAATTGAGCAACTATAAACCTTCTATACCTATTTTGGGCTTCCTTTGTCCCTTCTCCAAATCTGGCCAATACCTCTTCTACTCTCTGTCATGACCTTTCTATCTTCCCCATTAAGGCTGAATGACCACACCAGGGATACCGATCAAGCTCTTCTAAGTTCTTCACCAATCCTGCTCGATATGGACATATCTGGTAAGCTCTAACAAAAAAGGGGTTTCTTCACATAGAATTGATTTATATCGGTTTTGAAAGAGGTATCCCTGCCTATTATTGAAGCTTACGGCGTATCCAGTCATCAGTTTCCTCATAGCCGAAGATAGAGATGTAACCCTGTGCGAATCAGGAGATGAAAATGGTTGGGAATCAAAGCCCAAGCATATATCTGCCCCATCGTCCCCTATGCTGTCTGATAAGTATCTTCAAGAATATAGACTTTCACCTTTCAGATGAAAAAAGGGGATTAAACTCAATTTTTAAAAGCTCTTTATTTTAAATATCTGGTGATAATCTTGTGAAATCTCGTGGTTTCTTAACGCATAATCTGGGTTAAAGTTTTATCCTCTCTCTTGAATTTCAGGGGGGATTTGGCCGGGTTTTTTTATCCTTTTAATCAGGGCAGGGATTACCTGGAAGAGATCGCCCACTATAGCATAGGTGGCCACTTTGAAGATGGGGGCCTCTGGGTCCTTGTTTATGGCCACGATCACCTTTGCTGACTGCATGCCCACCAGATGTTGGATGGCCCCTGATATGCCGCAGGCTATATAGAGTTGCGGACAGACGGTCTTTCCGGTCTGACCAACCTGATGGGAGTAGGGGATCCAACCGGCATCAACCGCGGCCCGGGAGGCCCCTACAGCTCCCCCTAAGGCTCTGGCCAACTCCTCTATCAGGTCAAATTTAGAGGGATCACCTAAGCCCCTTCCCCCGGAGACGATGATGTCGGCCTCGGCTATGTTGATCGTCTCCCCCTCCTCCTTGACCACCTTGAGGAGCTTGCTGCGGGAGGGAAGCTCCTTCGGTTTAAACTCCTTGCGGATTAGTTGGCCCTCCCTCTTCTGGTCAACTGATCCTGCCCTCATTACCTTAGGTCTCACCGTGGCCATCTGGGGGCGGTGATGGGGGCAGGTGATGGTGGCCATAATATTCCCCCCAAATGCAGGACGGGTCTGGAGGAGAAGGCCGTTTTCCGGGTCGATCTCCAGTCCCGTGCAGTCCGCGGTTAGACCCGTCTTTAATTTAGTGGCCACCCGGGGGATGAGGGATCTCCCCAAGCTAGTCCCCCCTCCGAGGACTATCTCCGGTCGGTACTCCCGGATGAGGGCGACCAAGGCCTGGGTATAGGGCTCCACCAGAAAGTCCTCCAATTGAGGTGAGTCAACCAGGTAGACCCGGTCTGCCCCCCACTGGATCAGCTCCGCAGCCTTATCCTCTACCCCCCAGCCAAGCAGGACGGCGGATAGCTCGTCCCCTCTGGCCTGGGCGAGCCTTCTGCCCTCACCCAGAAGCTCAAAGCTTACCGGATTTAATTTCCCCTCTCTTTGCTCGGCGAAGATCCAAATCCCGGAATAGCCTCTTTCAGCCGGAAGCTCGCTCTTCCCCCTAATGAGGATGGCATTGAACTTGCAGGAGTCAACACAGGCTCCACAGAGAGTGCATCCCTGGCCGATAACGGCTAAGCCCTCGACCATCTCGATGGCTCCATAGGGGCAGACCCCCACGCAGGCTCCACATCCCACACACCTTTCTTGAATGACCTCTATGTTCATAATATTTAAAAAAATAAGGGCCTCGGCTCTGGGACCCTTATTTTTCACCTTGTTACAGTTTACAGGGATCAGTAGTCATGCGGTTATCGGAGCCTAGTTATCAGTTGTCACAGATTTCCTCCGCTCCCCGTCAACTGCCCTCTGATCCCTTGGGGTTGATCCCCGGGACTGTTATTCTATCCCTTGATTGCCTTTCTTAGCTTATACCGGATTTGGTCCATCTCATCCTTGGTAATCTTTTTGTCCTTAAGGGCCTTCCTAATGTATTTTACGACCTCGCGGACCTCTTCCTTCCTTACTCTCTTTTTTTTGAGGGCGGCCCTAAACTTCCGGAAAAGGGGCTTTACCCCTGTCCTGTCATAATTGGGGGGGAGGGACTGCTCGACCTTCACCTCCAATCCCTTAAACCCGTATTCTAACAGTCTCCCCTTGAGAAGGATTACGGCCAAAAGGATTAGCAAGGCCACGCCCAAGATGGAGAGCAAACAGCCCTTCCTCATTTCTTTTCTGTTTTCCCAGCAGGTTTCTCAGGTTCAACCTTCTCCACCCCCTCCTTGACCAATTGCAGGAGGGAGAGGGAAGCGCCATCCCCAGGACGGAAGCCGAGCTTGATCCTTCTCGTGCAGCCTCCGTTCCTCTCCCCATACCTCAGAGCGATATCATCAAATAGCTTAGCTATTATTGATTTATGCGGAAGCGTCCTCAGGGCAATTCTTCGGGAATGGAGGTCACCCTTCTTGCCCAAGCTGATTAGCTTCTCGGCCAACCTCTGGGCCTCCTTTGCCTTGACACTGGTAGTAGTTATGCTCTCGTGGAGGAAGAGGGAAGAGACCAGATTCCGCAGCGTTGCCCCTCGGTGGGCAGGATTTCTGCCCAGATGGTTGCCCTTCTTTAGGTGTCTCAAGATTTCTCCCCCTCCAGATAAGGCGAGACATCCATGCCAAAGGAGAGACCAAATTCGGCTAAGACCCTCTGTAGCTCGGAGAGGGATTTACGTCCAAAATTCCTGTATTTGAGCATCTCTGACTCTGTCTTTTGTACGAGATCATTTAAGGTGACTATATTGGCTGCCCGCAGACAATTGTTTGATCTCACGGATAGCTCTAATTCCTCTACCTTCATCTTGAGCAGGTTTCTTACCCGCAAGACCTCTTTGTTTACCTTAGTCTCCTCTACCTCCTCAAACTTGGTGGGGTGAAGTATGAATAGCTCCACATGCTCCTTTAATATCTGGGCCGCATAGCTGAGGGCCTCCCCTGGGGTGATGCTCCCGTCCGTGCGGATCTGCAGGGTAAGCTTTTCAAAGTCTACCCGGTGGCCCACCCTGGTGCTATCCACTTGATAGTTGACCTTGGTCACCGGGGTGAAGATGGAATCGAGGTAGATAGTGCCAAATGGGTGATTCTGCTTTTTGTTCTGCTCAGCGGTAACATAGCCTCTGCCAAAGCCAACTTCTATCTCACCCTTGATTTGAGCTCCATCATTTAAGGTGGCCAACCTGTGGTCAGGGTTTAGGATGAGGAAGTTCCCCCCCCCATCGATATCACCCGCTTTAAACTCTCCCTTACCCGATTTCTCAATGCCCACCATAACCGGTTTGTCCGCTAAGAACTTTATCCTTACCTCCTTTAGATTAAGCACTATTTCTGGGATATCCTCTACTACACCGGGAATGGTGGAATATTCATGAGGGACCCCTTCGACCCGGAGGGCGGTTATCGCTGCCCCTTGCAGAGAGGAGAGGAGAACCCGGCGGAGGGAATTCCCTAAGGTGATCCCAAAACCCCTCTCTAAGGGTTCGATGATGAACTTGCTGTAAACATCTGTCGCTGATTCTTCTTCTGCTACTAAGCTTTTGGGAAGTTGCAGGCTTGTCCACTTCATCTAAAGATACTTCCTCCTTCTCACTTAGAATAGAGCTCCACAATCAATTTTTCGGTGATCGGCTCAGGTATCTGCTCTCTGGTGGGGAGGTCTAGGACCTCACCCTCCAACTTGGCCTTGTCTATCCTCAGCCAGCTCAGCTTACCAAGCCTATCTGCGGCCTTCAGAGAGTCATGGATTATGGCTAAATCCCGGCTCTTCTCCCTTACCTTTACCACATCCTTTGGCTTTACTTGGTAGGAGGGGATGTTCACCTTCCTCTCGTTCACCTGGAAGTGGCTATGCCTCACCAACTGCCTGGCTGTTTTTCGAGAGGGGGCAAAACCGAGCCGGTAGACGGTGTTGTCTAACCGGGATTCTAAGGCCCGCAGAAGGTTCTCCCCGGTGATACCCTTTTTCCTTTCAGCCTTTTGGAAGTAGTTTCTGAACTGTTTCTCCATTATTCCATAGATCCTCCGCACCTTCTGCTTCTCCCTTAATTGAAGGCCGTACTCAGACATCCGGCGACGGCGGAGGACCCCATGTTGTCCGGGAAATGATTCCTTTTTCTCCAGGGCACACTTATCCGTGTAACACCGATCGCCCTTCAGAAAGAGTTTGGTCTTCTCCCGGCGACAGAGCTTGCAAACGGGGCCCTTGTATCTAGCCATCTCTTATACCCTCCTTCGCTTGGGAGGACGACAACCATTATGAGGAATGGGAGTAACATCCCTTATCGCTGTAATATTCAACCCGGCAGCCTGCAGGGATCTGATGGCGGCCTCCCTCCCGGATCCTGGCCCCTTCACTCTGACCTCCAAACTCTTCATCCCTCTATCCATTGCCCCTTTAGCAGAGGCCGTAGCCGCCTGCCCGGCCGCAAATGGGGTGCTCTTCTTAGAACCTTTAAAACCCGCCCTCCCCGCCGAGGCCCAGGATATAACCTTCCCTTGGGTATCGGTAATGGTTATTATCGTGTTGTTAAAGGTTGCCTGAATGTGAGCCACCCCTGATACCTCCACCCTCCCCTTTTTTCTTTTGGGCCTTCCTTTCGCTTTCTTATCTGCCAATTTTCACACCCCCTGATTACCTTTTCCTTTTGGCTCCAATAGTTTTGCGGGAGCTCCTTCTCGTGCGGGAATTGGTTTTCGTCCTCTGGCCCCTCACCGGAAGGTTCCTCCTGTGTCTAAATCCGCGATAAGAGCCGATTTCCATCAACCTCTTTATATTCATAGTCACCTCTGCTCTCCTGCTCCCTTCCACCTTGTAATCCGACTCTATAACCGACCTCAGCTTGGAGACTTCCTCCTCGCTGAGCTTGTTCACTCTAGTATCAGGAGAGACCCCGGTTTTCTTCAATATTTTACTTGCAGAGGAGCGGCCTATACCATAAATATAAGTAAGGGCAATCTCTATCCTCTTGTCCTTTGGCAAATCAACGCCTGCTATCCTGGCCAACCTTAAACCTCCTTTTTAACCTACCCTTCTGGGCTTACCCCTTTGTCTCTGTTTGTGACGGGGGTTTGAGCAGATGACCCGGAGGACCCCCTTCCTTCTAATTACCTTACAGTGTTTGCAGAGGGGTTTTATGGAAACTTTGACTTTCATTTGTACCTGTAGGTTATCCTTCCTCGATTTAGGTCATAGGGGGAGAGTTCCACAGCCACCCTATCTCCTGGGAGTATCTTGATATAATGCATCCTCATCTTCCCGGAGATGTGGGCTAAAACCCGGTGGCCATTTTTTAACTCCACCCTGAAAGTGGCATTGGGAAGGGGCTCAATCACTACCCCGTCAACCTTTATCGTCTCCTGTTTAGCCATCCCTGGCCTCAAGCTTTTCCGTTATTTCCTCAAAGACCGCCGTGGCATCTCCATCTCCCTCTACATCTATTAAGATCCCCTGAGCTCGGTAATACTCCTGCAACTCCTTTATCTCCTTAGCATAGATGGAGAGCCTTTTCTTGATGGTTTGCGGGCGATCGTCTTCCCTTTGATAGAGCTCCCCCCCGCAGCGATCACAGATACCATCCGATTTTGGAGGGGCGGTGATTAAGTTATAGACGGCTCCACAGGATGAACAGACCCTCCGATTGGAGAGCCGACGCAGGATAACCTCCTGAGAAACCTCTATATCAATGACCCCAGTGAGAGTCCAATCCATATCCCTGCCTATTGCCTCTAACCCTTCGGCCTGGGCCAGGTCGCGGGGAAAACCATCTAAGATGAACCCTTCTGTACAGTCTTCTCCATGGAGTCTTAGCTTGACCAACTCCATCATAATCTCATCAGGGACAAGTTCTCCCTTATCCCAAAACCTCTTGGCTTTCTTCCCCCAAGAAGAACCATCCCTCACAGCAGACCTCAATATCTCCCCCGTAGAGATGTGGGGTATTCCATATTCCTGGCTGAGCATCTCTGCCTCAACGCCTTTCCCTGCCCCGGGTGGTCCCAAGATTACCAATCTCATCTCCTCCCCTTTATCTTCCCCTTCTTCATAAATCCATCATAATGCCTCATTACCAGATGAGACTCCACCTGTTTTAGGGTATCTAAGGCCACCCCCACGATGATCAGAACGGAGGTTCCTCCAAAGAAGAAGGAGACATCCATTGACTGCATTAGAAAAAAGGGTAGGATGGCAATCGCGGCAAAGGAGAGGGCCCCAGGGAGGGTGATGCGGGTGAGTATTCTGTCTATGTAGTCTGCCGTCCTCTTCCCTGGCCGCACACCAGGGATGAAACCGCCATACCTCTTCATATTGTCTGCCAATTCCACCGGATTGAAGACGATGGCCGTGTAGAAGTAAGCGAAGAATACTATCAAGAGGGCATAGACGATGGAGTAAACAGCAGCACCAGGTGTAAACCAGTTAGCAATTCCAGTTAATAACTCGCTCTTAGGGAAAAAAGTGGTGATGGTGCGGGGGGCAAACATCAGGGACTGGGCGAAGATGATGGGAATTATCCCCGCGGCGTTCATATTAAGGGGGATGTGAGTGGACTGTCCACCATAGATCTTTCTCCCCACCACCCTTTTGGCATACTGCACCGGTATCCTCCTCTGTGCCTGGGTAATGATAACAACAAAGCTTATAACGGCCACCATAATGGCCAGGACCATCAACCCCTGAAAGGGAGAACGGGTGCCAGCGGCTAACTGCCTGCCTTCGTTGAGCACCGATCCCGGAAGCCTGGCTAATATCCCCACATAGATGATTAACGAGATCCCATTGCCAATCCCCTTCTCGGTCATCTGTTCCCCAATCCACATAAGAAAGATGGTCCCTGTGGTCAGGGTAAGCATAGTCAAAAGTCTAAAACCAATCCCCGGGTGAACTACCGCAGAGATCCCCTCTGAGGTGACGATGCTCTCCAAAAATATGCTCGCCCCATAGGATTGAAGGATACAGATGAGGATGGTGCCATACCTGGTGTACTGGGTTATCTTTCTCCTGCCCTCCTCCCCCTCTTTGTGCAGCTTCTGAAAGTAGGGGACGACAGCCCCTAAGAGTTGCATAATGATGGAGGAGGTGATGTAGGGCATTATCCCCAGGCCAAAGATGGCAGCGTTCTTAAAGGCTCCCCCAGCAAATATGTCGTAGAGGCCAAAGAGAGTTCCCTGAGCCTGGGCAAAGAAGCTTTTTAAAACCCCCATATCTATACCCGGAGTGGGAACATGGCAGCCAATTCGGTAAACAACAAGGAGGCCAATGGTAAAGAGAATCCTTTTCCTTAATTCGGGGATTTTGAATGTGTTTTGAAATGTCTGAAACATCTCAGATTACCTCCGTGGTTCCCCCACTTGCCTCTATCTTTTCCTTGGCCGATCTACTGAATGCCTGAGCCCGGATGATCAGGGCTCCTTCCACCTGACCTTCGCCTAAAACCTTTAAGGGGATGGCTGTCCTCTTGATCAAACCATCTTTCTTTAAAAGGATTGGATCAATGACCTGGGAATCGGCATATCTGCTCAGTTGCTTGAGGTTAACCACCTGATAGCGGACCGGGAAATGGTGCATCATAACAGATTTCTTCCCCCTCTTCATTCCCCTTTTAGGTACCCTTCTCTCCAGAGGCATCTGTCCCCCCTCAAACCAGGCCTTTGACTTGGAGCCGGATCTGGATCTTTGCCCTTTCTCCCCCCGACCGCTGGTTTTCCCCAGGCCTGAGCCAGGTCCCCTACCCACCCTTTTTCTCCTCTTCTTTGCCCCTGATGGCGGTCTAATCTGCATCATTACAAAACTCCTCGACGGCTACCAAATGGCTTACCTTCCTCAGCATCCCCCTTATTTGCGGGGTATCCAGATGGGTCACTGTGTGATTTAACCTTTTAATCCCCAAAGCCTTAATGGTTAATTTCTGTCTGAGTGGATACCCGATCGCACTCTTTCTCTGAGTTATCTTCAATTTTTTGGCCATCCAATCTCCCAAGAAAAAAATGACGGTTCACCACTGATTACTGATCCCTGTTTTTCTGTGCATAGTCCGTGGTTATCTGTGGTAAATTATTACTCAATTAACGATTAGCAAGTTAAAATGAAGCCAGAAAATCCTGAGATGCGGGCCATTTTCCATTGATAATTGTTCATTGACCATTTCTTGGTCTGTCCGTGGTGAGAATTACGAAAAAAGCTCCTGCAGGGTTATCCCCCTCAGATTGGCCACCATCTTGCCATCCCTGAGCCGCAAAAGGCCATTCATCGTGGCCTTAACCACATTATGGGGGTTAGAGGAGCCCAAGGATTTGGTAAGCACATTCTCCACTCCAGCCACCTCTAATACCGCCCTCACCGGCCCTCCGGCTATAACCCCTGTCCCTGGGGTCGCCGGCTTCATCAGCACTCTGCCTGCTCCAAACCTGCCTAAGATGGCATGGGGGATGGTTCCCCGGACAAGGGGGATCCTGATCATAGTCTTCCGGGCTGCCTCTGTGGCCTTTTTGATGGCCGCGGCAACCTCTTTGGCTTTGCCCAACCCTACTCCCACACTTCCCTGCCCATCGCCCACCGCCACCAACGCATTGAAACCAAACCTTCTCCCTCCTTTAACCACCTTGGCCACCCGATTTAAGTAGATGAGCTTCTCCTCAAGTTCAATGCCCTCTTCCTCTTCCCTTTTGCCCTTCAAATTTTTCTCCCTTTCTAAAATCTTAATCCCCCTTCCCTGGCTCCCTCAGCGAGGGCCTTTACCCTTCCATGGTATTTATAGCCCCCGCGGTCGAAGACCACCTTCTCCACCCCTTTCTCCTTTAATTGCCCCGCTAAAACCTGACCTAATAGCTTGGCCTTGGCTACCTTACCAGCCAAACCCTTGGCCTGTGGCGAGAGGGTGGGGGAGATGGTGGAGAGGAAGAGTATGGTTTTCTGAGCTTGGTCGTCGATGATCTGGGCATAGATCTGGCGTAGGCTCCGGTGGACGCTCAATCTGGGGCGCTCGGGGGTGCCCCAGACCCTCTTCCTTACCCTTCTCTTTCTCCTCTTCCAGGAGAGGATCTTTTTCCTGCTCTTGTCCGTGATTCCCATAATCCTTAAGCTGCTGTTTTTCCGGCTTTCCGCCGTACCTTTTCCCCTTTGTATCTAATTCCCTTGCCTTTATAGGGGTCAGGTGGTTGAAATGATCTGAGCTTGGCAGCGATTTGACCCACCAGCTCCTTGTCAATGCCTTTAACGGTAATCGTCTCCACCACATCCTCCCGCCCCGCCCTAGCCATTAGCTGTACCTCAAGGTTTATCCCCTCAGGAGGTTCAAAGAGAATGGGGTGACAGTAACCCAACTGGAAGTTGAGCTTGCGGCCGATGAGATCGGCTTTGTAACCAACCCCGATAATCTGTAAGACTTTTTCAAACCCCCGGGATACGCCCTCCACCATATTGGCCACCAGGGTTCTGGTCAGGCCATGAAGGGAGCGGTAAAACTTGGTATCAGAAGTACATCGGATGTGGAGCTTCCCCTCCTTCTCCTCCACCTGGAGTCCTGCATGGATGCTCCTCTTCAGGATTCCCAGAGGGCCCTTTACCTTTAATATGTCCCCTTTTATCTCTACCTCCACCCCCTGCGGAAGGGGGATGGGAGCTTTACCGACCCGCGACAATCTTCCCTCCTACCATATATAACAGAGAACCTCCCCCCCAACTTCCTCTTTTCTGCAGAGTTTGTCCTGCAAAATTCCCTTAGAGGTGGAAAGGATTGCTGTTCCCAAGCCATTTTGTACCCGGGGGACCTTATCCCTTCTTACATAGATCCTTAACCCCGGTTTGCTTATTCTCTTGAGGCCAGATATTACCGGGAGACCGTCAGGGGTATACCTCAGATAGATCCGCAACTTCCCCCGCCCCTCTTCCTCTAATTTCTTATAGTCAGCTATGTACTTCTCCTCCAAGAGAATCTGGGTTAGCTTCTCCTTAATTCTCGATGAGGGAAGTTCCACCGTGGCCAATCTGGCCTGGAGGCCATTTCTGATTCTGGTCAGCATATCTGCTATGGGATCTGTCATAGTCATCGGCTTATCCCTTTACCAACTTGCCTTGGCCACGCCAGGGATTTCCCCGCGCAGGGCCAACTCCCGGAAGCATATTCTGCAGAGCCCAAATTTCCTCATATAGGCCCGGGAACGGCCGCAACGGGGACATCTGTTGTACTTTCTCACCTTGAACTTGGGTTCTCTCTTCGCTTTTACCTTTAAGGACTTCTTGGCCAATCCTTCTCCTTTCGTAACAGTTTACCACGGAATCTCACGGAAAAAAGCAATTAAGAATTGAAAATTAAAAATGAAACTTATGCTGGCCCCTCCTGATCTCTGAAGACTGATCTCTGTTTTTCTGTGCTAGTCCGTGGTCATCCGTGGTGAAATATTCTCTCCTTTCTACCTTCTGAGGGGCATACCCATCGCTCCTAAAAGCTCCAAGGCCTCTTCATCCGTTTTGGCCGTGGTGGCAATGGTAATGTCCATTCCTCTCAGTTTCTCCACCTTATCGTAGTTTATCTCTGGGAAGATGACCTGTTCCTTAATTCCCAAGGTATAATTCCCCCGGCCATCAAAGGATTTTACGGGAAGCCCCCTAAAATCCCTGATCCGAGGTATGGCTACATTAACCAATCTGTCCCAGAATTCATACATTCTCTCTCCGCGCAGGGTCACCTTGCACCCAATGGCCATTCCCGCCCTTAGCCGGAAGTTGGAGATGGATTTTTTAGCCCTGGTGATTACCGGCCTCTGCCCGGCAATCATAGTCAGATCATCCACGGCCGCATCCAGGAGCTTCGGGTTCTGAATGGCATCCCCTACTCCCATATTTATCACTATCTTCTCTAACTTAGGGGTCTGCAAGGGGTTCTTGTAGCCGAACTTCTTGCTTAAAAGGGGAATTACCTCTTTGTTGTAATATTCCTTTAACCTGGCCATATTAACCCAAAAGCTCCCCACACCGTTTGCAGTATCTACCCTTGCTTCCATCAGGAAGGACCCTGATGCCCATCTTTACCCCGCGGGCACAGTTGTTGCACCAGACCAGCACATTGGAGGCATTAATGGGGCCCTCCTTCGTTAAGATTCCCCCTTGTTGCCTTGTCTGGGTGGGTTTAGTGTGTCGTTTGACGAAGTTAACCCCTTCCACAATCAAGGCTCCCTTTTTGTGAAAGACCTTGAGAACTTTGCCGGTTTTTCCCTTATACTCACCCTCAGTGACTACTACTGTGTCTCCTTTTTTGGCCTTCATATAACCTCAGGGGCTAAAGATACGATCTTCATAAACTCCTTTTCCCGCAACTCCCGGGCTACAGGACCAAAGATCCTGGTTCCCTTGGGCTCCCTCTGATCATCGATCAAGACAGCGGCATTATCGCCAAACCTGATGTAAGAGCCATCATCCCTTCTCAGTTCCTTCTTTGTCCTGACCACCACTGCCTTGACCACATCCCCTTTCTTAATCGGACTGCCGGGTAGGGCACTTTTTACGGAAACGACTATTATATCGCCAATAGAGCCAAACCTGCGGCGAGAACCCCCTAAAATTCTCAGACATTGGATCGTCCTGGCTCCGGAGTTGTCGGCCACATTTAGTTTAGTGTACTCCTGGATCATCTCCCTTTGCCTCCAAAATCCTCCCCTTCTGCAGGATCTCCACCACCCGCCACCTTTTCTCCTTGCTCAGTGGCTTGGTTTCCATAACCTTTACCAGGTCTCCCACCTGGCATAAATTCCCCTCATCATGGGCCTTAAACCTTGAGGTTTTCTTAATTGTCTTGCCATAAAGGGGATGTTTAAGCAACCTCTCCACAGCCACCACCACGGTCTTATCCATGCCATTCCGCATTACCCGGCCCACCATCGTCTTCCTTCTCCCTCGGTTACTCCCGGACATCGCTCTTCTCCTTGCTGGCCAGTGCCCGTATGCCCAAGTGATCCTCTTGCAGGATAGTCCTCACCCGGGCCAGATCCCTTCTGGCCATCCTTAACCTAAGGGGATTTTCCAGTTTCCCCATAAAATTCTGGATCCTCAGGTTAAAGATCTCCTCCTGTAAGTCCCTCTCCCACTGGAGGACCTCATCCTTGGTCAGCTCCCGGATCTTCTCTGGTTTCATAGGACTCCCTCTTGGGTGAGAAGCCTGGTCTTAATGGGCAATTTATAGGCGGCCAATTGCAGGGCCTCCTTGGCCAGATCCTTAGGGACACCTCCCAACTCAAAGAGAATCCTCCCCGGCTTGACCACTGCCACCCAGTATTCCGGTGAGCCCTTTCCTTTGCCCATTCTGGTTTCCGCGGGTTTGACAGTAACGGGTTTATCAGGGAAGATCCTAGTCCAGACTTTTCCCCCTCTTTTCACCTTTCTGGTCATCGCCACCCTGGCTGCCTCTATCTGCCGATTGGTTATCCAGGCCGGTTCCAGGGCCTGAATGGCGTATTCGCCGAAGTTTATCTCTGAGCCCCGATAGGACTTGCCCTTCATCCGGCCCCTCTGTTGTTTTCTAAATTTTACCCTTTTGGGCATTAACATCCTATTGCCTCCTGACCAACCTCTCCTCTATAAAGCGGGTACGGCTCCCTTTTCAGGTAAGATCTCCCCTTTGTAAATCCAGATCTTGACCCCTATGCAACCATAGGTTGTATGAGCAGTGGCTTCACCGTAGTCAATGTCTGCCCTCAAGGTATGCAAAGGGACCCTCCCCTCCTTGTACTCCTCCTTGCGGGACATCTCTGCCCCCCCTATGCGCCCCTTGCAGGCTATCCTAAATCCGGCTGCTCCCATTCTCATTGCCGAAGTCACGGCCTTTTTCATCGCTCGGCGGAAGAACACCCTTCCCTCTAATTGGCGGGCTATGTTCTCGGAGACTAGCTGGGCGTCCAGCTCCGGTCGTTTGATCTCCAGTATATTGAGCATCATTTCCCTTTTCACTAGGTGTTGGAGCTCCCCCTTCAATTTCTCTACCTCCACCCCCTTACGGCCAATGACTACTCCCGGACGGGCGGTGTGCAGGTTTATGGTAACCTTTTTTGGGGTGCGGGTAATCTCCACTGAGGAAACCTCAGCATTTTTTAGTCGTCGTTTGATGTAGGCCCTGATCATTAAGTCCTCTTGTAAAAGCTGCGGGAAATCCCTCTTGGCGAACCAATTCGACTGCCAGCTTTTAATAACTTTCAACCTGAATCCTATGGGGTGAGTCTTCTGTCCCAAATAAGTCCTCCTTTAAGTTAACCGTAATGTAAAAATGTTGGTTTACAGGATCTTTGTTTGTCTTGTCTATAAAAAAGGTGTTTAGCTAATCCCTGGTATCAGAGACCACTACGGTGATGTGGCTTGTCCTTCTCCTTATCCGCACTACCCTGCCCATTGTCTGGGGGCGAAACCTCTTCATAGTTGGTCCCTCATCGGCCGTTGCCTTCTTAATAAACAGATCCTCAACGCTCAACTTTGAACTGCCCTCTATGTTGATGGCATTGGCTACAGCGGACTTTATCACCTTCTCCAAAAACCTGGAGGGCCGTTTTGGGGTAAACTGCAATATCTGGAGGGCGGAATTCACATCCTTCCCCCTGACCAGGTTTGTATACCTGCGGAGTTTATGGGGGGAAATTCTCTGATATTTTGCTACTGCAGTTGCTTCCATCACCTTGGTGCCGTCGATCGTTCCGTTATCCTCCCACTGTGTCCCCGGAAGATTCGAGTGGGAGCGAACTCACCTAACTTGTGGCCCACCAAATTCTCGGAGATGTATACCGGCATAAATTTGTTGCCGTTGTGGATGGCTAAGGTGTGGCCGACGAAATCTGGGGTTATTGTTGAGCGTCGCGACCAGGTTTTGATTACCTTCTTCTGCCCGGTCTCATTGAGAAGTTTGATCTTCTTTAAGAGTTTAGCGTCAACATAGGGGCCCTTTTTCACCGATCTGGGCATTTTTAACCTCTCCTTCTGACTATGAGCTTATCCGAGGCCTTCTTCTTCCTTGTTTTATATCCCTTAGTGGCCACTCCCCAGGGGGTGGTGGGATGCCTTCCTCCCGAGCTTTTCCCCTCACCTCCACCCATAGGGTGGTCAACGGGGTTCATGGCAACACCTCTGACTTTTGGGCGACGGCCCAGCCAACGGGTCTTTCCTGCCGTGCCAAAGGAGATCTTTTCGTGGTCTGGATTGCCTACCGTCCCAATGGTGGCTCCACATTGAGAGGGAAAGTTCCTTACTTCCCCGGAGGGAAGCCGCAACTGCACCCGTCTCCCTTCCTTGGCGACCACCTGGGCCCCCGCGCCTGCCCCCCGGACAATTTGCCCTCCCTTCCCTGGTTTGAGCTCCACATTGTGCACTATGGTGCCTAGGGGAACTCTTATTAGGGGAAGAAAATTGCCCACTCTGATCTCGGCCTGGGGTCCGGAGCTGATGCTGTCTCCTGGCTTGAGCCCTAGGGGGGCAATTATGTATCTCTTCTCCCCGTCCGCATAATTGAGCAAGGCTATCCTTGCCGAGCGGTTGGGATCATACTCAATGGAGGCCACCTTGGCTGGGATACCGAACTTGTCCCTTCTGAAGTCGATGATCCGATAGCGCCTCTTGTGCCCTCCCCCGCGATGTCGCATGGTTATCCTTCCCCTGTTGTTCCTCCCTCCCTTTTTCTTCAGGGGACGGAGAAGCGGCTTCTCCGGTTGGGTCCTGGTCAACTCCTCAAATGTGGGGGAGGTCTTAAACCTCATCCCTGAGGTGATTGGATTTAGCTTCTTAATGGCCATAACTTCTTTCTCAATTTAAGCGTTTCGCTAAAGCCTTAAACACGAATTCCACAAATATACAAATAGCACGAACTACAATTCTTGTAAATTCCCAGGGGATCTGTTTTTAGGGATCCTCACTCTTAATTCACATTTCTGTTTTTCTCTGAGGGATCCCACTAATCAGCAGTCAGCTCCCCCCAATTTCCAATTTTCGCCCTTACGAGTATCGACTCTTCTATTCATGTAGATTCGTTTATTCGTGTCATTTGTGTTCTAAAGCTTCTACTTTGGCCTTATTTGAGTAACACCATTTTTCTGGTAAGCGAGAAATCTCCTGCTTGAAAACGGCAAAAATAGATACCACTTGTCACCTCTTTTCCACTCCGATCCTTGCCATCCCAGTAAGTTTTGTAATACCCACTTGACTTATCCTCATCCACCAGAGTTTTCACTAATTGCCCTTTTATATTATAGATCTTGAGGGTCACATAGGTGTTTCCCGCGAGTCCGTAATTGATCTCCGTGATTAGGTTAAAAGGATTAGGGTAGTTCTGGGAGAGGGTAAACACAGATGGCACTGGAGATTCGTTGCACGAGGGTACGGACTTTTTATCCTCTCGAACATAATGGCCGGTGGTGACCAGGACGAAATCCCTCTCATAATCACTCAACTGCTTGGGGGCAGAAAAGGCCAGCCTCACCTCTTGCCCAGGAATCAACTCGGCATAGACTCCATCTGGCTGCAAAAGGGACTTCAGGACAGAACCATTTGCTGAGTGAAGGGCCTTAGCCAGTGGACAACTCCGAATCTTTAAGGACACATCTTCAGCCCCAACCAGCCCAATAAAATCTAAATCATAAGGTATCTGCCAAAGGAGACGCACCTCTACCTCTCTCCCCTCAGATACTCTCCATGGCAACTCTACCAACTCCGTATACTTGTTCTCCCTATAACTGATTCCCAATACTGTCTGAGATTTGGGGAAATCATCTCCAATAATCAACATAGGTTCCGCTTTGGGACGCCTTTTGCTCTGGTCTTTAGCAACCGTTCCACCTATGACCAAGGCCACTTTCCTAATCCCTTTAACCTGGCCGAAATTAACCGTGAGCTCATCCCCTCCTCTCCCCCTGAAAACCAGACCATCCGCCGCTGAAACATATTTTGAGAATTCTCCACCCAAAGAATCAACAGCAGATATTGGGCCAGTCAGCTTCTTGTAACCCAATATCTTTCCCGATGTGCTAACTGCAACCTTAACTTCAGATGGATGCTCCACCGCCATAAGCTGTAGCTGATCGATCCAGGAGTGTTCATTTTCAAATTCGCGAAGCTCAAGATAGTAGTTTCCGTCTTCAGGGACAAGGGGTTGTTGAAGCTGGTAGTAATCGCTTATGTCCTTACCCTCATTCTCCAGCAGTTCAGCAAGAGGTAGAAGGTTATTGTCCTCTACACTCTTCTCTCCATCCCAGGTAAACACATAGGGACAACCATTGTAGGGCGAATGATGATGATAAAAAGCTCCCATATCTGCCCTTGTCCCATCAGGATCCTTTGGACTAAGGGGATAACCTGTATCTATGCAAGGTGAACCCGCTTGTAGGTGATAATCACCATTGGCAGAATTTAAGAACATTGGATCAGCAGATATATCTTCTCTACCTACTGCACAACCCTGGTAGTTAACGCCATTACCCCATAGGTCATTGTAAGATATGTTTGGGAAAAGATCAACATCACTATAAATACCATAATCGCTATTACTGGTGATTATGGTATTTGTAATAGTCAGATAGCAGTTATCAATGCATCGAATACCCGTGTTATTACCAGGGATCGTGTTGTTGATAATATTTGGACAGCATTGTAGTGTGCATTGAACAGCAATATTATTATTAGTGAGCAAATTCCTCTCAATATCGGGGGAGGCAGAAAACATACAACCTATCCCAAAATGTGACATATCGGTAATGGTATTACTACGGATTTTGCAGAGATGAGATGATGACCCCCAGCAGAGGATACCATAGGTATCATCACCGTTGCCAAGGATTGAGTTGTTACTAATAGTTAGATAGTTAGAAGTAGGTGAGCAGGCTAATCCCTCGTTTTCAACAGTAATCTTATTGTGGGAAATCTCCCCCCACCCATTAGCGACAACAGCATATTGACAGTGACTTATCTCGCTGTTGCTTATGGTGGCAAATGAATTGAACCAGACCCCTTGATAGGCGTCTTTTATGGCGCAAAAATTTAAAGTTAAATTACCACCATCGCCAATATGGGTGGATATCCCTCCCCAATCTGAGATAGAAGGGGCCGAAGTATTTGATGAACAAAAGGTAATTTCGTAGTCATCTACCCCGATAGCCCTTAATGCCCCATCCACCAAAAGCTCACATTTATCTGGATAAAGCCCTATATTTTGGACATCACTATTTGCCGAGAAGTAAACAGTAACCCCAGGGTCTATAGTGAGGAGGGCTCCATCATCCACAGTTACATCGCCATATACATAGATGTCCCCTGACCAGGTGGTGTTTTCAGTAATATGTCCATGAACTCCACATGCAAGTTCGGTTTCATAAGGTATGTTGTTGTGTTTAGTAACTGTAACCTTCAACTCATCATAGGTGGAAAAAGAGGTGTTGAAGGTCGCCTCTCCGTTAGCATCGGTATATTGGATTTCGTGATAGTCCTCACTCTCTTTCCATAGACATACCAAGGCATCCGGAACACCAGCATTGATAGTAATACTGCTGGGGCCGATCTGATAGAAGCAGGGATGGGAGACGGCAAGAGGTTGAGGCACCCCTGTCCAGATCCGCAGGGCCGGATCCCCAAGGACATGGAAATCCTCGAACTCAACCCTGGTTACCTCGGGGGTAGGTGCCCATTTTGAAGGATATCCTGCCCCACCTGTGAGGACATATTTGTCGAACATCCAGAACTTGCCGTAGTTCAGGATCGCACCCAACCGGTCTGTCGGGCTACCGATCTGTGTGCCGCAGTACCCGGGGTCGAAGTCGTCCCAGATGGCGTCGTAGAACCCCTTGCAAAGCTCATCGTTATACCCGCTGTAGCTGATCCTGGTCGAGCCGATGAAGCCCACAACCCCCTTCCCCTGGGCCTTCAACAGTGCCTCTCCCAGGCAATCCGTGATCAGATAATCGGGGGAGTCCAGATCGGTCTCCCCATCGAACCATCCGGTCCGGCAATTAATGCTGAACATCACCGGGAGCTTATCACCGTTACCCAGGCTGGGAATATCCTCGGTGACGAACCACGGCTTATTCCAACCATTGTAGCCACCAGATGGGGCATTATAGGAGTCTCCGTGATCCCGATGATTGACTAAGAAACATCCCTGGTTGATCGCATCGATCACGTCCTGGGTGGTGCCATCGAAGGTCAGATGCCCCGGGATGGGATCTCCATTGTGGTAGTACTGAGGGGTTGACCCTATTGAGCAGGTGTAAACCCTCTGACGGTCATACCCCTCGCCCTCTAAGAAATCCTGGACCACCTCAGAGGTGTAAATGAAAAACCTGTCCTCCCGGCCATCAGGTTTGAAGTCCTCGAAATGGCCCGCCAACAGAACCCGGTTGAACCACTCCGAGCTTGTTGTATACGGATCCCGCTCATACCCCAGGATCTTGTCCACGACTATCCCGATATCCGACTCATCCACCGGCAACCTCCCCACCAGGATATCGGGGAAATCGACCAACTGAGTGTCAGGTGGGTCGTTCTCTGTATCGACTGTGGCGTAGTAGAGATCAGTCCCGACCTTTTCGTCTCCAAATGGATGAGGATACTTGTAATGGACTGGTAGAAGATCTGCATCGCCGACCAGAAGGAGAAAAGATGGGGCCGGATCCCAGGTGTCATAGGCAACCTGGACATAATCGGCGATCTGGTCAGCCGTGGGATCACCCCCTAACTCCGAGAGCTTGACGACTCTGGTCTTGAGTCCTGTCCGCTGCCTCCATTCAGCTAAAGGCAGGATCTCATCGTAAAGGTCGTCATGCACCATGATCAGGTAGTCCGCCCCGTCGCCACCCTTCCCCTTCCCCCCACCCACTGGTTCGTAGTTGAGGGCCAGCCTGTTGAGCATAGACCGAAAATGGGGGGAATCCTTGGGGCTGGCCACGGATCCGGCACCACTCACGCTCACCCTGAGCTCGGGATAGACCCTCAACTGCCCGGTAACAGGATTGTGCTGCACCGGGTAGAGGATGACCAGGACAAGCCTATGACCCCGAAGTACCCTGGGAAAGCTGAGGGCGACTATGTTCTTCGGGTAAAAGCCGTCCTCGGAATATAGGGAGTCATCCCTGACGAACTCGGTCGTGTCGTCCCACTCGATCCGTGGCTCCTGGGCCGGATAGACCAGATACCCATCCAGGATCTGACTGGTCGAGTCGATGATGGTGACCGTGGGCTCGACCCCGGGCTCGATCTCCATCAGTATGGCCACGGTGGGGAGCTCTGGCCGGCCGATCTCGGCGATATGCCCGCCGCCGGAAAACCTCAGCAGTTGATAGGTATCCCCCTCGGCCTCCATGTCGTGGCTGATCAGACCATATGTCTCCAGCTCGATGATTTCCGAGCCAGAAAGGGTAATCTGCGGCCTGGTCGGAGTGGTCGCATCCCCAAAGGAGACCCACATTCCGTAACCAGCGCTGGGGACAAATCCCAGCAAGGCCACCACTATAAGAAAACGAATCGCCTTCATCCTAACCTCCTTGACTTTTATCTCACCAACATCAACTTCCTCACATTGGTGAGGGCTCTCCCTCTTCTGTTCTCAGCCCGCAACAGGCAAAGATATATCCCACTTGGTACTTCCTTCCCTCCCCCATCCCTCCCATCCCAGATCACCCGATGCTCTCCAGGTGGCTGTGGGCCATCCACCAGTGTCCGCACCACCTGTCCCAAGATGTTGTAGACCCTCAAGGTGGTTGGAACTGACCACTGACCACTGACCACTGGGGAAGGGAGGTGGTAGGGGATGACGGTACCCGAATTGAACGGGTTCGGATAGTTCTGGCCCAGGGCGAAAAACCCTGGAACGATGGCCTTATCCTCAGATGGAACCCAATTGTGTGGCCTTGACCTGGGGTTTCTGACCCCATCGACCTCCCCAAATTGAGGACCTGTCGGCTCCGTGGAGGTGGTGGTGCAATCACCGTCGCCGATCGTGTCCACAGGAAAGCCAAGGGTGGTGTCGATATTCCCCTCACACTGCAGGTAGTTGCCGTCCAGGAAGCCCCCTCCCATGATGGTGTGGGATCCAAAGTTCCAACCGATGGTGAATATAATGTCGTTCTCCAACAACAAAGGATTGCTCGGTTCCAACCCAAAGAGCGCTCCTCCTCCTCCCGACCTCAAAAAGCAATATTCGATCACTGGAAAGGAAGAACTGTCACAGGCGACCAAAAACCCCCCCGTCTCAACCTGACTGCTCGTCCACATCAGCTTGCAGTGGGAGATGGTGGGAGAGGCGTTAGATATCTGGATCATTATACCCTCGGCACTGCTGGTGTGCTCCACCACACAGTACCTAAGAATGCACTCCGAATCCACACAGGTATCGTTAAATTTTATCCCCCCCCAGGCAGTCCAAGGCCACTCTTCACCATCGTCGGTGAAGCTAATCATCACATCTGGCTTCCCGCAGGCCTCTAAGGCCCCGTTGATGGTCAACCCAATAGCCTCCTCGAACTTCAACACCATCCCCGGATCTATGACCAGCTTGTCGTTGGCCGAGATGGTTAGGTTCCCACTTATCAGATAATACCCCTCATCCCGCCAGGTGACATCATCGGTAAGCTCGTCCACCATCTGCATGGTGTAAACCGTCCCATCCCCAGGGGAAACCCAATCGGCCCAGGCCAAAAGGGGGAAACACCAGATGATGCTGATAAAGACGATTAAACTCCTCCATTCTCTCATCCTCACCTCCAATTCCTTACCTCACCAATATCAACTTCCTCACGTTGGTGAGAGCTCTTCCTCTTCTGTAATATAGGGACACTTCCCAATAATTGTTAAGTCCTCAAGCACTATCGTCCCCTCTGTCTCCCTCGCTTATCTTTTCACCTTTGTACCAAATCTCTATAAGCCTTTGTCTTTCGTATTTTCGATCTCTGAATTCTTTTTGCCCACTCCTGTAGATTCTTTTATCCGCGTCACCTGTCCCGCACTTATGCATAAGTGCGGGGTGAATATTCCAAAGCTCTACAGGTCAAGGGTTCTTAGGGCTTAAGCTCCTTCGCCGGACTTGGATAGAAGGGGCCTCAAAAGGCCCTTAACCTTGCACTAAAGTGCGGCAGAATGGACATTCCTCTAAGTTCCCAAAGGTCAGAGATCGGTCTTTAAGGATCCTCATTCTTAATTCAAAATTCTTAATTGCCTTTACCCCCCCTCAAAGATGCTGATGATGTCTCCTTCCTTTAGTTTGACAATAGCCTTCTTCCAATTTGACCGCCTGCCCTCGTATCTTCCCATTCTCTTCGGTTTCCCCTTCATGAGCATAGTCTTTACATCCAGGACATTCACCCGAAAGAGCTTCTCCACTGCCCACTTCACCTCTATCTTGTTAGCCCTTCTATCGACCACAAAGGCATATTGATTGCTCGCTTCCTTGAGATTGTTGCTCTTCTCCGTGATATAAGGCCTTTTGATGATTGTGCGGGGGTCTCTCATGATAAAGCCTCCTTAAGGGTCGAAATGGCCTCTGGGGTGATAAGGAGGAAATCTGAATTTAATATCTCATAGGCATTGGTATTCATAGCCGTTCGTAACTTTAAGCCCGCGAGGTTAGAGGTTGCCCGGAGAAGGTTGTGGTCAGCAGAGACCACCAGCAAAAGGCCCTTCTTCCCCTTTAACCCTAATCTTTCCAAGAAGGAGGCGAAGGCCTTTGTCTTTGGCGACTCCAGTTTTACCTCATCTAATCCCCAGACTGCACCCCTTTGGGCCAGGGAGGAAAGGGCGGATTTGAGGGCTAACCGCCTCATTTTTTTGGGAATTTCCTTGTGCCTGGGGTGAGGAGAAGGACCAAAGGTTTTGCCCCCACCCACCCAGAGGGGAGAGTTGGAGCTTCCTGCCCTTGCCCTTCCGGTGCCCTTCTGTCTCCAGGGCTTGGCCCCTCCCCCCTTCATTTGGGAGCGGCCTTTAGCCATTGCTGTCCCCTGGCCCTGGTTATAGGAGTAGGCCTTAAGGTAGGCATAAAGGGCCCCTTGGTTAGGGGCGATCTCAAAGACCTCTTTGGGGAGCTTCAAACTACCTATCTCTTCCCCGTTAAGGGAGTAGTGGGGGATCTCTTTCATCCTTGAACCTTTCTGACAATGAGGTAGCTCTGGGGTGGCCCGGGAAGAGATCCCTTGATGGCCAATAGATTCTTTTCAGGGATGAGCTTAACTAAGACTGAATTGCGCACAGTTACCCTTCTCCCTCCAGTCTTCCCCGCCATCTTTGTCCCCTTATAGACCCGGGAGGGACTGGAGGAGGCACCGATGGAACCTGGCGCCCGATGCCTGTCTGACTGCCCATGAGTCTTTGGCCCTCCCCGAAAGCCATATTTTTTCACTACGCCCATAAACCCCTTCCCCTTGGATATTCCCACCACATCCACGGTCTCCCCTGGGGAAAAGATATCCGCTTTTATCTCGGTTCCCACTTTCATCTCCTCCCCCCAGTCCTTAAATTCCCGCAATATCCGATAGCTGGTTACCCCGGCCCCTTTGAAATGGCCCAAGAGGGGTTTGGTTACCTTCTTCTCCTTGATGGGCTCAAAGCCCAATTGCAGGGCGCTGTAGTCGTCCCTCTCCGGGGTCTTTACCTGCACGACTTGGCAGGGGCCAGCCTCGACCAAGGTCACTGGTAGGGATTTTCCGTCCTCTCCGAAGATGGTGGTCATCCCCAATTTTTTGCCGATTATTCCCCTCATCGCTCAGACTCTTATCTCCACATCCACTCCGGCAGGAAGGTCTAACCTCATCAAGGAGTCTACCGTCTGAGGAGTGGTATCTTCAATGTCTATAAGCCTTTTGTGGATTCTGGTCTCAAATTGCTCCCGGGATTTTTTGTCCACATGGGGGGAGCGTAAAACAGTATAGATGGACCGCTTGGTGGGTAGAGGTATGGGACCTAAGACCTTGGCCCCTGCCCTCTTAGCTGCCCTGACGATCTCACCGGTTGAGCGGTCAAGCATCACATGATCATAGGCTTTTAGCCTAATTCTTATCTTCTGGCCTGGCACCTATTAACCTCCTCTTTCTTGAGACTGAAACTCATCAAGATACTATTTGAGAAGCGCCATCTTTTTAGCAACTTTAACATCCCCAGCTTGGATTTTATAAAAATAAACCCCACTTGCCACCTCTTGCCCATTGTCGTCTCTTCCTCCCCAACAGATATTATACCGGCCGGCTCTTTGTCTCTCATCTACTAAGGTTTTAACCTTCTGTCCTAAGAGATTGTAAACAACCAAACTCACCTGGGCATCCATCGGAAGTTCATAGCCTATCTCGGTCTCCGGGTTGAAAGGATTGGGGAAATTCTGGGCCACAAAAAACTCCTTTGGCAATTTTTCGTCTTCATTGGGTTCTACAAACACTTCGACTGAGTAAGACGCCTCCATAACCCCCCAGATGTTATAGACCTCGATGGTTATTGTGCTGTCCCAAACTTCATCCATAGGATCTTCGTAACTAAAGGTGAAGCCTGTCACTTGGTCATTAGGCGGATAACCTCCAAAGTCAGTTGGATGAATGGTTATCCCATTATGTGTGGGGTTGTCGTCCCCACAGTTGTGTTGGTCATCATAGTCCACATACTTATCATAACTCCATCCTCCTGTGCCCGAGCCGTATACCCGCACCCTATTCAGATCAAGTTCGTTCCCAGGCACTGTCACCCAAAAAGAGGCTCTCGGCGAATGGGAGCTAACACCCCATATGGTCATATTTTCAGTATCTGTATGGGGCAAAACATTCATCGGGTTCCTTAAGTAAGAAAAGGCGGTTCCACCCAGGTAATCCTCAGCATGTAAGTGATCAAGCCCAATATGCCTAATCCCTCCAATTCTGGTCAGTCCAGCAAAAACACTATCTCCAAAATTTACACTGGGATTTACATGCACATATTCCATACGCTGATTTGGAATCACAGCATCTCTAATCCTAACCGACTGGCTGCCTATGTGATCAACAACACCGGTAAAAACAGCGTAAACATCATCCTCTGTCGCAGGATTATCATCATCATCAATGTCAAGTCCGCCATGCCAATCAAAGGTAGTGTCATTCCCAGAGATTAGGATTCTCGGCCCAAAGGGACTGGTTAAACTATGAAGGGGTGTGGTGTTTCGAGACAAAGGCCAGTAATAATTCTCCGTTCTAATTCTCAGAATAACATCGTCAACAAATGCGCCTTTATGTGTCTGAGTGCCATCGCTTTCGAAAGCAAACGCTATCCAAACTTGAGGGTGACCACAAACATTACCTATGTCAGGGACATTGGTCAGATCGAAGTTTTCAAAGCGCCAGACATCCCCTCCATCGCCATAGGCCGCATAACCTGAGAAATTTGTGCCATCGATTGATGCAAGTCGAGAGAACATATCAGCTTCGTACATCGTACGACACCAATAATAAAAGTGCAGCTCCGCATCGGTGACGTTGCCAACACTAAGGTCGCAAGGACCCCAAATCATAAAGGTGAGAACATTATTGGCATAATCATCAAACTCTGGATCAAGGCCATTTACCCCATCCCGGCAACACCATGCACTATATTTTCCTGAATGAGGATTATAGTCATCTTTACCCCATAAATGACCGGTGGGATTGCCTGTGTGCCCAACATCTCGGCGGCTCCAAGCATATCTGGGAAAAGACGATTCGAAATCTTCGGTCATAATGTTAACCCAATGTGGCAGAAGGAGGGCATCATTCCCATCTTTGATGTTTCCATTCTGGCTGTTTCCCATATGTATAATGCGTACACTTTCTGAAAGTTCTGAATTTTTGCCACAAGAAACCAATGCTTTATCTCCATCCAGCAATTGATAGTGAATCTTCTGCGAGCTGACAAATTCCCCGATTTCAACTTTAGCTAAAGCAACGGTAGCACCTATTAGAGGAAACCCTATTATAAAAGAAGCACATATTCCTAATTTCCAATGAACCTGCATAACTCCCCCTACTCTAAGTCAAAGACTAGCCTTAACTTTTTGAACCACTTTTCTTCCCCTATCCAAAATGATGAAAGACCTCATCCCATTTTCGTAACTCATCATAGGGAGGATGCGAACTGTGTCATAAGACTTCTTGCATATTTCACCTGTTTCTAAACTAAAGATAACGGCAACCTCCTCAAATTTTAAGCTAACTCTCTCCCTTCTGCGCATCGTAGTAACAAAGCTCTTGTTAATGGTAGATGCGCAACATTGATGCCAATAACTATTCCAGTCTTTCCCTAAAACTTTTCTCCATCTTCTTTTTCCAGTAAGAAGATCAAAGATATCTATCGTAGATGGAGGCCCACTTTCGGCAAGGAGACTCTTAGAGTCGTCAATAAAACAGAACCAGTTTAATCCTCCTACTTTTTCTATCCGCCTTTCGGGCCCCATTGCTGCCTCTATCGTCACAAAGTCTTTGCTGTTCCACAATATATCCCCTTCATTGCTTAATACTACCAGTCTCCTCTCCCCGCCGCTTCTCTCTTCACCCGGAAGATTGGAATAGTCCACCGCAATGGCCATAAACTTCCCACTTTCACTCACCTCAAGTTGCGGTATTTCTGTTGGATTAAAAAACAATCTAAAGTGAAGGGGATCTCCTAATCTTTCACCAATATCAATTTCCCACTTCGTTTTTAAATTCTTTACATTAAAAAGAAGCAACTTGACATAAGGCCTTTCCAGGTTGTATCCCTTGAAATAGACGACTTCGCTGTCATTTAAAAATGTGGCCACCCAATTAAATTCCGTGCGTATAATTTTAGAACCTCTCTCAATGGATTCCTTCCCTTTGTCCCACCATAACTCCTCACCAGTTCTATTATCAAAAACCCTGAAATATCCACCCCACCTTTCGACACCGCTTTTGTGAGTTGTTATGGCATAGTCACCTTTGGGCGATAAGGTGAGTCCTGGTGCAAAAAGAGGAGTCTCCCACTTGAGATTGCCATCCTTGTCGTAACTCTTCGTAATCACCCACTCACATCCGGCACGAGAATTTATGATTACTTCTCCCCCTTCCGCTGAGATCGACACATTATCCACTCCACCATAATATTCGCCACGTTCATCTGGCTTCAGGTCAAATCTCTTCTCCCACAAAATATTTCCATTAGGCCCCAAATAGTAAACAACACTGCAAAGGCCTTCCCTCTTATCAAAAATATCTGTCAGAACAACTATGTTCTCATTGCCAACCTGGATGTCTCGTATCTTGCCTCCAAATTCCCTTTCCCAAATCAGCTTTGAGTTGGGGAATAAGCCCTTTGCCGGCGATTCCGCTATGGCACTGCCTACCCACATCATCAACAACGCCAATACAGAGAGAGCCAGAACCCTCAGGATTCCTTTTCTCAACACTTGCTTCCCCATTTTAAAGCCTCCAAATTAGAGATATACCCTCCCATAGTAACCACCAAAATTTCTCCTAAACCTCACCCCTTTCCTTTGAGGAAAACAGAAATACTCCTATTTTATAACCTCTGCTACGACCCCTGCTCCCACGGTTCTTCCCCCCTCCCTGATGGCAAACCGTAGCTCCTTCTCCATCGCTATCGGCGTGATTAGCTCCCCCTCTATGGTCACATTATCCCCGGGCATGACCATCTCTACCCCCTCCGGTAGCTTTACCACCCCAGTCACATCCGTGGTGCGAAAATAAAACTGCGGCCTATACCCACCGAAGAAAGGTGTATGCCTACCCCCTTCCTCCTTCGTCAATACATAGACCTCACCCTTAAACTTGGTATGCGGGGTGATCGACCCCGGGGCTGCTATTACCATCCCCCTCTCTAACTCATCCCTGTTTACCCCCCGCAACAGCAAACCCACATTGTCCCCAGCCTCTGCCCGATCCAGGATCTTCCGAAACATCTCTACCCCAGTCACTACCGTCTTCTTCGTTTCCCTGATCCCTACCCTCTCCACCGCAGCCCCTACCTTCACCGTCCCCCTCTCTACCCTCCCTGTCCCTACTGTCCCTCGCCCAGTAATGGAAAATACATCCTCCACAGACAGCAAGAAGGGCTTATCCAAATCCCTCTTCGGCTGAGGTATATACTTGTCCACCGCATCCATTAGCTCATAGATGCTCTTGAAGGCCTCACTCTCCTTCACCTCAGGGTTGGCTGCTGCCTCCATCGCCCGCAGGGCACTTCCCCTGATCACCGGCACCTCATCCCCCGGGAAGCTATACTCCGTGAGCAACTCCCTGACCTCTAACTCTACCAAATCCAATAGCTCAGGATCATCTACCTGATCTACCTTGTTCATATAGACTACTATATAGGGCACCCCTACCTGCCTGGCCAAAAGGATGTGCTCCCTGGTCTGGGGCATCGGCCCATCAGCAGCGGATACCACCAGGATGGCCCCATCCATCTGCGCCGCCCCGGTGATCATATTCTTCACATAATCGGCATGCCCCGGACAGTCTATGTGCGCATAATGCCTGGCGGCGGTCTCATACTCCACATGGGCTATCGCTATGGTTAACCCCCGCTCCTTCTCCTCAGGAGCATTGTCTATAGAATCAAATGTCCGGGCCTCCGCCAGGCCCTTCCTATGCAAGATCATGGTAATCGCCGCGGTCAAAGTGGTCTTCCCATGATCCACATGCCCAATAGTCCCTATGTTTATGTGCGGCTTCGTGCGCTCAAACTTCTTCTTCGCCATCTATCTATTCCTCCTTTTAAAACCTTCTTCCCCTTAGCCGGGAGATGATCTCCTCGGCTATAGGTTTGGGAACCTTGGCATAACGGGAAAAATGCATTGAATGTAATGCCCTCCCCTGGGTAAGTGACCTGAGATCCGTGGCATAGCCAAACATCTCGGAAAGGGGAAGGCTGGCCTCTATCACTCGATTCTCCCCCCTAGTGGTAATTCCCTCTATCTTTCCCCTCTTGGAATTTAAATTCCCCATTACATTGCCCAGATAGCTCTCCGGCACCACTACCTCCAAGGAGACGATGGGCTCTAAGAGAACAGGGGAGGCCCGCAAGGCTGCCTGGCGAAAGGCCATAGAGGCCGCTATCCTAAAGGCAAGCTCTGAGGAGTCCACATCATGATAGGAACCTCCAATCAGCTCAACCTCAACATCCTCTACTGGATAGCCGGCTAGAACCCCGTTGCGCATGGTTTCCTTCAATCCTTTCTCTGTGGCCTTAATGTATTCCTTGGGGATGAAAACCCCCTGGAGGGCAGTCTGAAAGGAAAATCCTTCCCCAGATTCCCGCGGGGAGAGCCTAATGATGACATGCCCATATTGGCCTCTTCCCCCGGTCTGTCTGATGAACTTCCCTTCCCCTTCCCCCACTTGGATAATGGTCTCCCGGTAAGCCACCTGTGGATTTCCCACCCTGGCCCGCACCTTGAACTCCCTGAGCATCCGTTCGGTGATCACCTCCAAATGCAACTCCCCCATACCCGAAATTATGGTCTGCCCCGTCTCCTTGTTCATCTCAACCGTAAAGGTGGGATCCTCCTCGCTTAACCTTCTGAGGGCCAAATCGAGCTGATCCTGATCGGCTTTTGTGCGAGGCTCTATGGCCACGGAGATGACCGGCTTGGGAAATTCCATCTTCTCCAGGAGGATGGGGCGCTCCACAGCGGAGAGGGTGTCTCCGGTAGTGACCTTTTTGAGGCCTACTAAGGCGGCAATCTCTCCGGCGACAAGCTCCTGGCGGTCCTGACTTCGATTTGCATGCATCAGGAGAATCCTTCCTACCCTCTCTCGTTTACCAGTGGAGACATTGAGAACCACTGAACCGGCTTTTAACCTCCCCGAATATGACCGCACAAAGGCCAACTTCCCCGCCTGGGTGCCTGCCATTATCTTAAAGACTAAAGCGGAAAAGGGCTCATTTGGGGAGGCCTTCCTTTGCTCTTCCTCTTCCGTGTAGGGGTTTGTCCCGGTTACCGGCGGCATATCAAGGGGGGAGGGAAGATAATCAACTATACCATCCAAGAGCCTCTGTACCCCTTGATTTCTGAAAGCTGCCCCACAGAGCACGGGAATGATCTCCCCCTTTAAAGTGGCCTTCCTCAGAGGAGAGATGATTTCGTTGGCCTTGATTTCCTCCCCCTCTAGGAATTTCTCCAAGAGCCGATCATCGTATTCGGAGAGGGCTTCCAGCAGGTTTTCCCGTGATTGGACCGCGGCTTCCCTTAGCTCGGGGGGAATGGGAAGATCATCGTAGGTGGCCCCCAAATTCTCCTGGTGATAAAAGCGGGCGGTCATCGTGACCAAATCCACCATTCCCCGAAAGGAATCTCCCTGGCCTATGGGAATTTGGGTGGGAATCGCATTAGCCCTAAGTCTTTCCCTGATCATCTCCACTGCCTTTTCGAAGTCTGTCCCCACCCTGTCTAACTTGTTGATAAAGACGATGCGAGGGACCTTGTACTTGTTGGCCTGCCTCCAAACGGTCTCCGACTGGGGCTCCACTCCGGCCACACCACAGAAGATGATTATTGCTCCATCTAGAATTCTCAGAGAACGTTCTACTTCAACTGTAAAATCAACATGCCCAGGCGTGTCGATAATGTTTATCCGATGGCCATTCCAGAAGCAGGTGGTGGCTGCAGAGGTAATAGTAATTCCCCGCTGTTTCTCCTGTTCCATCCAATCCATAGTGGCCGCCCCATCGTCTACCTCCCCCATCCTGTGCACTTTCCCGGTGTAGTAGAGGATCCTCTCGGTGGTCGTCGTCTTCCCCGCATCTATATGGGCCATCAATCCTATATTGCGTGTCTTTTCTAAGGGGTAATTCCTTATCTGCTCCATAAATTGCCTCGAAAATCAGGGCGCCCTCCATTCCTTACCACCTGTAATGGGCAAAGGCCCTATTAGCCTCAGCCATTTTGTGAGTAACCTCTTTTTTCTTGATGGCTCCTCCCTCCCCGCGGAAGGCGGCCACCAACTCTGCAGCCAACTTCTCAGCCATGCTCTTCCCCGGACGCTCCTGGGCATAGGAGATCAGCCATCTAATGGCCAACGCCGTCCGCCGTTGGGGCCTTACTTCGATGGGGACCTGATAGGTGGCCCCACCAACCCGGCGGGACTTTACCTCTAAAACCGGTTTGACATTGTTCAAGGCCTTATTAAAGATGTCCAATCCCCTTTCCCCCCCCTTCTCCTGAGCCAGATCCAATGCCCGATAGAGTATCCTCTCCGCCAATCCCCGCTTCCCTCCCTCCATCAGACAGTTGATGAACTTGTTGACCAAAGAGTTGTTGTATTTGGGATCGGGAGCTATCTCCCTCTTGGTTACCTTTCTCCTTCTGGGCATGGCAGTTTATTTTCCCCTCTTTGTCCCGTATTTAGATCTTCCCTGTTTTCTATCCTCTACCCCACTGGTGTCCAGGGTACCCCGGATAATATGGTACCTGATGCCGGGTAGATCCTTGACCCTTCCTCCCCTTACCAGGACAATGGAGTGTTCTTGGAGGTTATGCCCTTCACCCGGTATATAAGCGGTTACCTCCACCCCTGAGGTTAGCCTAACCCTGGCTACCTTTCGTAGGGCGGAGTTTGGCTTTTTGGGGGTAGAGGTATAGACCCTGGTACAAACTCCTCTTCGCTGAGGGGAACCCTTGAGACCAGGCATGACCCCCTTTGTCCGGCTCCTCGCTCTGCCTTTTCTAATCATTTGGTTGATAGTGGGCACATCTCCTCCTTAAGAATTTAAAAATGGGGTATAAAAGTTTCAATGTAATAATAAAATTTTCGGAGTCAAGCTTTTTCTACCAACTCCAAATTATTTTCCTCCCCTTTCTCCCTTCTTTGATTCACCCGGAGCTTTCTGTATCTCTCCAGCCCGGTCCCTGCAGGGATGAGATGGCCCATAATGACATTCTCCTTAAGGCCTAAAAGCTCGTCCCTTTTCCCCATAATTGCCGCTTTAGAGAGGACCCTGGTCGTCTCCTGAAAGGAGGCAGCGGAGACGAAGCTATCTGTGCTTAAGGCTGCCTTTGTTATCCCTAAGAGGAGGGGTTGGAAGGTCGCCGGTTCCCCACCTTCCTTCATTACCCGAGCGTTCTCCTCCTGGAACCTGAACTTGTCCACCTGTTCCCCCTCCAAGAATTCGGTATCCCCTGGATCCTCCACCTTAATCTTACGGAGCATCTGTCTCACGATGACCTCCACATGCTTGTCATTTATTCTCACCCCTTGCAGCCTGTACACCTCCTGGACCTCATTGACCAGGTATTCTTGCACCGCCTTTGATCCCTTTATTCTGAGGATATCTCGGGGATCGATGGGGCCCTCGCAGAGCTTCTCACCGGCCTTAACCCGGTCCCCCTCATGCACCCGGAAGTGTTTCCCTAGGGGGATTAGATACTCCTTCACCTCCTCATTCTCTCCCTCTACCAGCACCTGTCTGGCTCCCCTGATGAGCTTGCCAAACTTTACTCTTCCATCAATCTCACTGACCACTGCTGGGTTCTTGGGGTGGCGGGCCTCGAAGAGCTCGGCCACCCGGGGGAGGCCGCCGGTAATGTCCCTGGTCTTGCTGATCTCCTTGGGGATCTTGACCAGAGGGTCCCCGGCTCCCACCATACCCTCATCGTTGACCATCAGATGGGACCCCGTGGGAACAGAATAGCTGGCTATGCTCTTTCCGCTCTTGTCTAAGATGGCGATATAGGGGTGTAACAGCTTTTCCCTGTCCTCGACCACCACCTTTTGGCGGAGGCCAGTGGTCTCATCCAGCTCTTCCTTGACGGTAATGCCCCGCACCAGGTCGGAGAAGGAGACCTTTCCTCCCTTTTCGACGAGGATAGAGATAGAATATGGATCCCATTCAAAGAGGGTGTCTCCCCTCTTTACCCTTTCTCCATCCTTAACCCGTAAGATGGCTCCATAGGGGAGGGAATATTTGCCCCTTTCCCTGCCCTCCTCGTCCAGGAGATATATCTCCCCCTGACGGTTAAGGACGACCAGTCCCCCTTCCCTCTCCACTAAGTCAAGGTTTTTAAATCTAATTTGGGCGTCCAGTTTGGCCGACATCTTGGACTGGGCCGCTATTCTCCCGGCAGTTCCCCCTATATGAAATGTTCTCAAGGTGAGCTGGGTTCCAGGCTCGCCAATGCTCTGGGCAGCCATTACCCCCACTGCTTCGCCCAATTCCGCCATTCTCCCCGTGGCTAAGTTGCGACCGTAACATTTGGCACACACCCCCTTGTGGGCCTCACAGGTGAGGACCGACCTGATCATCAGCGATTCTATGCCGTTCTCCTCGATGATGGTTGCCTTTTCCTCGTCGATTTCCTCTCCAGCCTTTACTAAGAGCTCGTCGGTCAGTGGACTGTAGACATCCTCCAGGGCTACTCTCCCCAATATCCTATCCTTTAAGGATTCGATTACCTCCTCCGCCTCCTTCAGGGCGGAGATCTCTAAGCCCAAGATGGTGCCACAGTCCTCCTCGGTGATGATTACATCCTGGGCCACATCGACCAGCCTTCTGGTGAGATAGCCGGCATCAGCGGTTTTCAGGGCCGTATCTGCCAATCCCTTCCGGGCGCCATGGGTGGAGACGAAGAACTCCAATACAGAGAGCCCCTCCTTGAAGTTTGAGGTTATAGGTGACTCGATTATCTCCCCCACGCCACCGGTGATCTTCCTCTGGGGTTTGGTCATCAGACCCCTCATTCCGGAGAGCTGCCTAATCTGATCCTGGCTGCCCCGGGCCCCGGATTCGGCCATCATAAAGATGGGGTTAAAGCCACCTTGGTCCTTTTCCATCTCCTTGAGCATGACCGCGGCCACCTCATTGGTGGTGCGCGTCCAGATATCGATGACCTTGTTATACCTTTCCCCATCCGTAATTATCCCCTTTTCATACTGCTTTTGGATTTGCTCCACCTTCTGGAAGGCCTGAGCAACCAACTCCTTCTTCTGGGGGGGAATGACGAAGTCATCGATCCCCACGGTGAGACCGCTGCGGGTGGCGTAATCGAAGCCCATCTGTTTCACTTTGTCCAGGAAACCAGTAGTTTTCTTGTTTCCCAATAACCTATGGATCTGATAGACGATCTCCTCCATCTCCTTTTTATTCAAACACTTGTTAATATAACCCAACTCGGGGGGAACTATCTCATTGAAGATCACCCTTCCAGGGGTGGTCTCTATTATTTGAGAATCTATCCTTAGCTTGATCTTTGTGTGTAACCCTAACTGGCCGGCATCGAGGGCCACCAAAGCCTCGTCCGGATTGGAGAAGGCTCTTGGCTTCACCTGCTCATTAGGACTCTCTTTGGTCAGGTAGTGCAGGCCTAAAACCATATCCTGGCTAGGGATGGCCAGGGGCCTTCCATTGGCGGGGGAAAGGATGTTGTTTACCGAATTCATCAGCACAGCCGCCTCCAATTGGGCCTCAAAGCTCAGGGGTACATGGACGGCCATTTGATCCCCATCGAAATCGGCATTAAATGCTGCGCAGACCAAGGGGTGGAGCTTGATGGCCTTCCCCTCCACCAGCACGGGTTGAAACCCTTGAATGCCCAAGCGATGTAAGGTGGGAGCCCGATTTAGCAGGATGGGGTGATTCTCGATGATCTCCTCTAATGTATCCCAAACCTGGGGATGTTCCCTCTCCACCAGCCTCTTGGCGCTCTTAATGGTTTGGACCAGTCCCTTCTCCTCTAATTTGCTGATGATGAATGGTTTAAACAGCTCTAAGGCCATCGTTTTGGGTAATCCGCACTGGTGGAGCTTTAGTTTAGGGCCGATGACGATCACCGAACGACCGGAGTAGTCAACCCTTTTGCCCAACAGGTTTTGGCGGAACCTCCCCCTCTTTCCCTTTAAAAGATCGGAGAGGGAACGCAAAGGCCTCTTAGATCTTCCCCTTACTGATGATGCCCGCCTGCCGTTATCTAAGAGGGCATCCACCGCTTCCTGTAACATCCTCTTCTCATTCTTCAGGATCACCGAAGGGGCCCTCATCTCGATCAATTTCTTTAGCCGGTTATTCCTGTTGATCACCCGGCGATAAAGATCGTTGAGGTCGCTGGTGGCAAACCTTCCTCCCTCCAAGGGGACAAGGGGCCTCAAGTCAGGCGGAATGACCGGAAGGACCTCCAGCATCATCCATTCAGGCCGATTAACCGATTGCCTGAAGGCCTCCACAACCCGTAATCTTTTTAGAAGGGATTTCTTCTGCTGTTCAGAGGTCTCTACCTTTAGCTTGGCCCGTAGCTCCGCAGAGAGCTCCACCACATCAATTTTGCTTAAGAGGTCCTTTATAGCTTCCCCTCCCATCTTGGCTACACACTCTTTCCCCTCCTCCTGCAACTCCACCCATTCTGCCTCTGAAAGGAGCTCCTTTGGCTTGGCACCACTGTCTCCTGGCTCAATGACTACATAGGACTCGTAATAAAGCACCCTCTCCAATTCCCTAATGGACATATCCAGGAGATGGCCTATATAACTGGGCACGGACTTGAAATACCAGATATGGGAAACGGGCACGGCCAGCTCTATATGCCCCATCCTCTCCCTTCTCACCTTGGAGAGGGTTACCTCCACTCCGCAGCGATCGCAGATTACCCCCTTGTATCTGGCCCGCTTATATTTGCCACAATGGCACTCAAAATCCTTCACCGGGCCGAATATCCGCTCGCAGAAGAGACCATCCCTCTCCGGCTTGAAGGTGCGATAGTTTATCGTCTCCGGACTGGTTACCTCCCCATAGGACCAGCTTCTTATCGTCTCCGGGGAGGCCAAGCCTATCCTGATGGCCGAAAAGTCCGTGGGTTTCTTGGGCTCTGGCTGGGCAAATTCCACTAAGCTCGCCTCCTAATTTTCCTCCTCTAACTTGACATCCAAGCAGAGGCTCTGAAGTTCTTTGACCAATACATTAAAGGACTCCGGTATCCCTGGCTCAGAGGCATTTTCCCCCTTGACAATGGCCTCGTAGATCCGGGAACGGCCGGTAACATCGTCTGATTTGATGGTGAGCATCTCCTGCAGGCTGTAAGCCGCCCCATAGGCCTCCAAGGCCCAAACCTCCATCTCCCCAAACCTCTGACCACCAAACTGTGCCTTTCCCCCTAAGGGTTGTTGGGTAACCAGGGAGTAGGGACCTATGGAGCGTGCATGGATCTTGTCATCAACTAGGTGCCAAAGCTTCATCATATACATATAACCCACTGTAATCTTAGAGGAGAAGGACTCACCGGTGAGGCCGTTGTAGAGGGTCGTCTTTCCATCTGAGGGAAGACCTGCCTCCTTTAAGGCATCCTTTACCTCTTCTATCTCTGCCCCAGCGAAGACCGGGTTTTCTACCCAAAAGCCCTGTTTCCCGGCAGCCCACCCCAGGTGGGTTTCCATAACCTGACCCACATTCATCCGGGAGGGAACCCCTAAGGGATTGAGCACCATATCCACTGGGGTTCCATCCGCCAGATAAGGCATATCCTCCACAGGGAGGATCTTGGCCACCACCCCCTTATTCCCATGCCGGCCAGCCATCTTGTCTCCCATGGAGAGCCTCCTTTTGGTGGCCACCCAAACCTTTACCAGCTTGAGCACACCGGGGGGGAGCTCATCCCCCCGGAGTATCTTCTCGAGCTCCGTCTCCAGCCTGTTCCGGTTAAATTCGATAAAGCGAGCACCAGTGCGCAGGATGTCTCCTGCCTTTCTGTTTCTCTCCTGGTTGCTGGTCAAGGGGAGATCAAAGGGGATGAGGTCGAAGCAGACCCTCTCCAAGTCCTTGTTCTTGTATCTTGTCCCCTTTTTGATCACCGCCTGGCCATCCTTCCCCGGAAAGTCACTCACGGCGACCCCTCCAGAAAGGAGAGGTATTAACCTTTCATCCCTTCTTCTTTTTATATCGGATATGAGCCAATCAAACCTTGACTTAACCTCCTTGCTCTCCTTTTCCTCCTTACTCCTGGCCTCCGGAGTGTGTTCTTTGCGGGAGAAGACCTTTGTGGCGGTGACTATCCCTTTCATTCCCGGGGGAGTCTTAAGGGAGGCATCCCGCACATCGCCCGCCTTCTCCCCAAATATGGCCCGCAGTAGCCTTTCCTCCGGGGAAATCTCCGTCTCGCCTTTGGGGGTTATCTTTCCCACCAGGATGTCCCCGGCATCCACCTCTGATCCCACAACTATTATCCCTTCCGTGTCGAGGTTTCGCAAGGCATCCTCACCCACATTGGGTATCTCCCTGGTCAGCTCCTCTGGGCCTCTCTTGGTATCCCTCACCTGGAGCTCAAACTCCTGGATATGTACCGAGGTGTAGGTGTCCTTCCCCAATAGCCTCTCACTCACCACCACCGCATCCTCATAGTTGTATCCCTCCCAGGGCAGAAAGGCCACCAAAACATTGGATCCCAGGGCAAGTTCCCCCCGGTCGGTGGCCATCCCATCGGCGATGACCTCCCCCTTTTCCACCCACTCCCCCTTTTGCACCAATGGCCTCTGATTTATGCAGGTATCTTGATTTGATCTATTGAATTTTCTTAGCTTATATTCGGTTATCCCAAAGAGACCCGCTTCCCCCAGCAGATCTCCCTCCGGCCGGATTACTATTCTATCCGCACTTACGGACTCCACCCAACCGCTTTCCTTAGCCACAATTGCCCTTCCGCTGTCGCGAGCAACTTTTCCCTCCACTCCCGTTCCTACCAGCGGAGCCTGTGGAAAGAGCAAAGGAACCGCCTGCCTCTGCATATTGGAGCCCATTAGGGCTCGGTTGGCATCGTCGTGTTCTAAGAAGGGGATGAGGGAGGCGGAGACGCTCACTAGTTGGGCCGGGGAGACATCCATATAGTCTATCTCCTCCGGGCTGACCAGGGAAAATTCCCCCTTCTTCCTGGCCTTGATTTTGGAAGTAAGGAACTCCCTCTGGGGTGATAATTTGGCATTTGCCTGAGCTATGGTATACCTGTCCTCCTCCTCGGCGCTGAGGTATTCTACCTTATCGGTCACCCTCCCCTTCTCCACCTTCCAGTAAGGGGTAACCAGGAAGCCATATTCGTCCACCTGAGCATAGGTGGTCAAGGAGGTGATCAGTCCGATGTTTGGACCCTCTGGGGTCTCAATTGGACAGATGCGGCCATAATGGGTGCGGTGCACATCCCGTACCTCGAACCCCGCCCTTTCCCGGGATAGTCCACCAGGCCCCAAGGCGCTCAACCGGCGCTTGTTGGTTAATTCGGCCAAGGGGTTGGTCTGATCCAGGAACTGGGAGAGCTGAGAGGTGCCGAAGAAGGCCTCCACAACTGAGGAAACCGTCTTGGCATTTACCAGGTCTCGGGGGGTAATCGCCTCCGCCTCCCGCCGGCTCATCCTCTCCCTAATTGCCCTAGCCATTCTGGTGAGTCCGATGCTAAAGGTGTTGGCTAGCTGTTCACCCACCCCTTTCAGCCTGCGGTTCCCTAAATGGTCTATATCGTCAAAGTGGCCATTGCCCAACTTCGCTTCCATCAGTGCTCTGACCATACAGACCACGTCATCTGGATGGAGCCCGATGTGATCCAAAGGAAGGTCTAATCCCAGCCTATTATTCATCCTGTATCTGCCCACCAACCCCAAGTTAAACCTCTGGGGGCTAAAACAGAGCCTCTCTAAAAAGGATTTTGCCGTCTCTATATTCGGCGCCTCCCCTCCCCGCATAAAGCTATAAATGTAGTAAAGGGCCTCTTCGGTGGACTTCGTCTGATCCCTCTTCATGGTGTTTCTGATGGGATCTGCTTCCCTCTTCTCTCGCAGCGATAAGACCTCCACTTCACCTATCCCCGCATCCGGCAATCTCGCCCCATCCTCCTCCTTAATCCTTTGGCCAGTCTCTAAGAGGATTTCCCCCGTATCCTGGTTGATCACATCCTGCGCGCAGATCTTTCCGAGGAGCGCATCCTTCTTGGCCAACTTTAGCTTCTTGGTTGAGTAGAAGAGCTTGAATATCTCCTCATCCCTGGAATAACCAATGGCCCGGAGAAATGTGGTTACAGGTATCTTCCTTCTGTGGTTGATGTAGACATAAAGGGTGTCATTTATGTCCAAGAGAAACTCCATCCAGGACCCCTGATAGGGGATGATGCGGGAGGAGAACATCCTCTTGCCATTTGGGTGAACAATGGACTCGAAGAATGGGCCCGGTGAGCGGTGCAGTTGGCTAACCACGACCCTCTCTGCCCCGTTGACGATGAATGTTCCCTTTTCGGTCATCAAAGGGAGCTCCCCTAAATAGACCTCCTGTTCGATTACCTCCCTTACTGGCCTTTCCTTTGTGGTTGGATCCTTTACCAGGAGCCGCAGCACCGCCTTAAGGGGAGCACCATAGGTCACATTCCTTTCCTTACACTCATCCACCGTATGTTTCGGTTCTCCTGTCCCATATCTGACAAACTCCAGGCTGTAGATATGGTGGATGTCTTGGATGGGAAAGATATTGCGGAAGACTCCTTCCAATCCCTTCTTCTCCCTCTTTCCCGGGGGGAGATTGGCCTGGAGGAAGGATTCGAAGGAGGCAAGCTGAAGCTGCAAAAAATGGAGCATCGGAGCTGCACCCGGCAGTTTGTTGTAGCTACGGCGATTAATCCTTTCTTTCCTGGGCACTTACTGGGACCTCCTTTTACTTAAGCTCTACTGAGGCTCCCACCTCCTCAAGCTTCGCCTTTAGTTCCTTGGCCTCCTCCTTGGTAACCCCCTCCTTGACCGGTTTGGGGGCCTTGTCCACCAGTTCCTTGGCCTCTTTAAGCCCCAGCCCAGTAGAGGCGCGCACCACCTTTATTACCTGGATTTTCTTATCGCCAATGGAGGAGAGCACCACATCGAATTCTGTTTTCTCCTCGGGGGCCTCCTCCGCGGCTAGGCCTTGGGCTGGGCCTGCAGCCTGCGCCACCGGAGGAGCGGCAGTAACCCCAAATTTCTCCTGGAGCTTATCCACCAGGTCAGATAGCTCCAATACAGTCAGCTTCTCAATTGCTTCTAAAACCGCCCCGATCGGGTCCTTCTTCTTGGACGACTTCTTTACCGGAGCCTTTTTGGCAACAGCTTCAGCCATTTTTACCCTCCTTTAGAGACTGAATAGCCACTAATGTCCCCACCAAATTGCGGATTATCCCCTGTAGGGTTCCAGTCAATCCGGCAATGGGAGAACCGATCGTCGAGAGCAGCCTACTCAGGAGGATATCCCTGGGTGGCAACCCTTGCACCCTCTCTGCTAAGGAGGGGCCACCAATTTCCCCTTCAAAGAGAATGCCCTTTATTTTCGGTTTCTCCTTCTCCCGGGCGAATTCCGCCAATGCCCTGGCCGGCTCAATGGAGTCTGCACTGCTGGTTACCAGGGCAGTTGGCCCCTGCAGATAAGTCAGTAGGCCCTCCAATTCAGCCTGGCGGACGGCAATTCTGGCCAGGGTGTTCTTCACCACTCTGAAATTGACCGCTCTTGCCCTTAAATTCCGCCGTAGTTGGTTCATATCATCGACCTTTAGGCCGCTAAAATCTGCCAGAACCACAGACTGGCTAGCGGAGAGCATGCCGGTCAAATCATCTACTATAGCTTTTTTCTCCTTTTTGGCCATTAGGCCTCCCGCAAAACTATCCTTATATCCGCCACATCTACCTTAATTCCTATCCCCATTGTAGAGGAGACAGTTGCTGTTTTCAAATACTGGCCTTTAGCCGCTGGGGGTCGCGCTCCCATCACCGAGGCCAACAGGGCTTTGACATTCTCCAGCAGCGCCTCCTGGGAAAAGGAGGCTTTGCCAATGGGGGCATGGAGATTCCCGGCTTTGTCCACCCGGTATTCTATCTTCCCCCCCTTGGCATCCTTTACTGCCTTGGCCACATCAAGGGTAACGGTTCCTGACTTGGGGTTGGGCATCAGACCCCTGGGGCCTAATATCCTTCCTAATTTGCCCACAGTTCCCATCATATCTGGTGTAGCGATAATCACGTCGACATCCGTCCATCCTCCGGCCAACTTCTCGATATACTCATCTGAGCCCACCCAATCTGTCCCTGCCGCTTCCGCCTCCTTCTCCTTCTCCCCTCTGGTGAGGACCAGAACCCTTACCTCCCTACCTGTTCCGTTGGGTAGAACCACGGTCCCGCGCACCATCTGATCGGCCTTTCGCGGGTCAACGCCTAACCTGAGGGCAACCTCTACCGTCTCATCAAAACGGGAGTTGGCGGTATCCTTTACCATTTGCAAGGCCTGCCCCAAGGGAATTTTTTGATCCTTTTCCACCTTCTCTCGGGAGGCCTGATATCTTTTACCCCTCTTCATCTACAACCTCCAAGCCCATACTTCTTGCTGTCCCCTCTACCTGTCTCATTGCCGCCTCTATTTCGGTGGCATTCAGATCCACGAGTTTTAGCTCTGCTATTTCTTTAACCTGCTTGCGGCTGACTTTCCCTACCTTGTTGCGATTGGGCTCCGGGGATCCTTTCTCTATCCCTGCTGCCTTAGCCAGCAGGACCGCAGCGGGAGGGGTTTTGGTAATGAAGGTAAATGTTCTGTCGGCATAGATGGTTAAAACCACAGGGATGATCAACCCCTCTTGTTTCGCTGTTTGGGAGTTAAATGCCTTGCAGAACTCCATGATGTTTACCCCATACTGTCCCAAGGCTGGCCCCACAGGGGGGGCAGGATTGGCTTTGCCCGCGGGTATCTGTAGCTTAACTGTACCTAATATCTTCTTCTTGGCCAATATCTTCCCCTTTACGAAGCTGCGCCTTCCCGTTTAGGGTAAACTTGCTGACGATTGGAAGAACTAGGTTGGGCGAAGCTTAAAATTGTAAATTGCAAAAGTCAAAACTATCTTATTTTTCAATGGCTGGCTGCAAACATTCGGCCTTCCGATGAAACCAGCTAGATACTTTGCACTTGGAGGAAGTCGAGCTCCACAGGAGTGGAACGGCCAAATATGCTGACCAGCACCTTGACCCTTCCCCTCTCCGGATTCACCTCGCTGACCACCCCGGAGAAATCGGTAAAGGGACCATCCGTAACCTTGATGGCATCGCCCACCTTAAAGGGAACCTCTATCTTTTCCCCTTGCTGGTGGCTGACCTGCTCAAAGATCCTTTCTACCTCCACTTGAGGTAAGGGTTGGGGCTTACCCTTGGCCCCCACGAAGTTAGTAATCCCTGGAGTGCTGACTACTAAATGGCTGGTCTCCTTGTCTAAGTCCATCTCCACGAGGACATAACTGGGGAGGAACTTCTTCGTAGTTACCATCCTTTTCCCCTTCTTCATCTCCACCACCTGTTCGGTGGGGACTAAAACCTTCCCTATCCTTTCCTGGAGCCCCTGCGCGGCAATTGCCTTTTCCAAGCTCTTCTTCACCCTCTGTTCATGTCCAGAAAGGGTATGGACAACATACCACATCTTCTTCATCTGCCCAAGACAAGATTGGCCAGGTTGGAGAGACCGAGATCTACCGCCCCAATGAAGATGGCCAGGAGTAAGGAGACGACAACTACCACGATGGTGGAGGTGATCACCTCCTCCCTGGTGGACCAGGTGATTTTCCCCATCTCCAGCTTGACCTCTTTTAGGAATTTCCTGATTTTCTCTATCATAATAGCTGGCAGGCCTGGAGGGATTCGAACCCCCAACTTCCGGTTTTGGAGACCGGCGCTCTAGCCGTTAGAGCTACAGGCCTGCGATTTTACCTTGTCTCCCGGTGAATGGTATGTTTCTTACAGAACTTGCAATATTTTTTAAAGCTTAGCCTATCCGGATGTTTCCTCTTGTTCTTCGTAGTGGTATAATTTCTCCGCTTACACTCCGTGCAGGCCAAGGTAACTATTTCTCTCATTTTATGACCTCAGCTACGACCCCTGCTCCCACGGTTCTTCCCCCCTCCCTGATGGCAAACCGCAACTCTTTTTCCATGGCGATGGGCGTGATCAGCTCCCCCTCTATGGTCACATTATCCCCAGGCATGACCATCTCTACCCCCTCCGGTAGCTTTACCACCCCAGTCACATCCGTGGTGCGAAAATAAAACTGCGGCCTATACCCACCGAAGAAAGGTGTATGCCTACCCCCTTCCTCCTTCGTCAATACATAGACCTCACCCTTAAACTTGGTATGCGGGGTGATCGACCCCGGGGCTGCTATTACCATCCCCCTCTCTAACTCATCCCTGTTTACCCCCCGCAACAGCAAACCCACATTGTCCCCAGCCTCTGCCCGATCCAGGATCTTCCGAAACATCTCTACCCCAGTCACTACCGTCTTCTTCGTTTCCCTGATCCCTACCCTCTCCACCGCAGCCCCTACCTTCACCGTCCCCCTCTCTACCCTCCCTGTCCCTACTGTCCCTCGCCCAGTAATGGAAAATACATCCTCCACAGACAGCAAGAAGGGCTTATCCAAATCCCTCTTCGGCTGAGGTATATACTTGTCCACCGCATCCATTAGCTCATAGATGCTCTTGAAGGCCTCACTCTCCTTCACCTCAGGGTTGGCTGCTGCCTCCATCGCCCGCAGGGCACTTCCCCTGATCACCGGCACCTCATCCCCCGGGAAGCTATACTCCGTGAGCAACTCCCTGACCTCTAACTCTACCAAATCCAATAGCTCAGGATCATCTACCTGATCTACCTTGTTCATATAGACTACTATATAGGGCACCCCTACCTGCCTGGCCAAAAGGATGTGCTCCCTGGTCTGGGGCATCGGCCCATCAGCAGCGGATACCACCAGGATGGCCCCATCCATCTGCGCCGCCCCGGTGATCATATTCTTCACATAATCGGCATGCCCCGGACAGTCTATGTGCGCATAATGCCTGGCGGCGGTCTCATACTCCACATGGGCTATCGCTATGGTTAACCCCCGCTCCTTCTCCTCAGGAGCATTGTCTATAGAATCAAATGTCCGGGCCTCCGCCAGGCCCTTCCTATGCAAGATCATGGTAATCGCCGCGGTCAAAGTGGTCTTCCCATGATCCACATGCCCAATAGTCCCTATGTTTATGTGCGGCTTCGTGCGCTCAAACTTCTTCTTCGCCATAACTTATTCTCCCTTTAAAGCTTTGAAAAAAGTTCGCCATCTAACCCGCGGCAAATAACCAATTAGGGGAAGAGGACGAGCTTTGCAGTTATCCCTTATTTCCTTTTATAAACCTGGATTGTGCATTAAACTCCGAAAATCATTGAAGTAACAAGAGGCCCAGAGAGAGGATTTCACCTAACAAATGGAATCCATTTTTGTCAGCCATTTATGTTTCTCTATTTTCGGTGTTCTCCGCATAATTTGAGATAAGAGCCCACGATCGGAATTGAACCGATGACCACATCCTTACCAAGGATGTGCTCTACCGACTGAGCTACGTGGGCAAGGAAATTCTCGAAGGATAAAAAAATTTTATCCTTCCCAGATAAATATGTCAAAACGATAAAAAGCTCAAATTCTAAACGTAAGAAATATAAATCATTCTGTCAAGAAAAAAATTTAGTTTTACCCCAAAAAATTTAAGGGAGTAGGGAAGAGGTGATTTTGAAATGATTATGTGGCGGCAGGTGTAATTCCCCTTCCCAGATCCTTCATTGCTGCTAGAGAGCGGGAGACGGGGTTCGAACCCGCGACCCTCAGCTTGGAAGGCTGATGCTCTGGCCAACTGAGCTACTCCCGCGGAGTGGGGAGGGGAGGATTCGAACCTCCGAAGGCTCCGCCGGCAGATTTACAGTCTGCTCCCTTTGACCACTCGGGAACCTCCCCACTTACCCCAAAAGCAATTAACAATTAGCAATTAAAAAATTAAAATGAAAAGGATAGCCAATTTCCAATTGGAAGCTTAACCGCTTAGACATTACGGGATTTCTAAGAAATTGCGAGATATAATAATAGACTCCCCTGCAAAAACCTTCCGATGGGTAGCCGCAGGCTTTAGCCTGCGAAGATAGGTCTTACAAATCAACCACTTATGCAACCTGAAGGTTGCGACTACCTAAATTTTCGACCTTTTTGCAGCGCAGTCATAATAAGCTGGCGGAGGGCTTCGAACCCCCGACCTGCTGATTACAAATCAGCTGCTCTACCTATTGAGCTACGCCAGCAAAACGAGAAGTTTTGTATTAAGTGAGGGTAGGAATTAACCCATCTATACACTTTTTCAGAAAAAGAGTTTGATTTTTCGCTATGGGACAGGGGGTAAAATCTCCTAAATTATATGTTTCGGATTTCGAAATTGAACCCTTTTACCCCCAAAACATTTTCTTAAGTAGACTACTCAAAAATAATAGTCCATAAACCGATTGTCAATAGCTATTTTCTCCTCACCTTATAGGTGGTTCCCTCAGGCCGATCTTCCAAGTTAATTCCCCTCTTGAGGAGATCCTCCCTTATCCTGTCGGCCAACTCCCAGTTGCCCTCCTTCCTGGCCTTCTCCCTCTGTTTGATCATGTCCAGTTCTTCTTCCTCCAACTCCTTGGCCTCCTCCTGGAGGACCCCTAACACCCGATCAAAACCCTTCACTGCCCTTAAGATTATCTCCCCTTCCCTTCTACCCATCCTCCCCTGAGCAATCAGCCTGTTTGCCTCCCTGACCAATTTAAAGAGGGCCCCCCAGCCACCCGAGATGTTCAGGTCATCGTCGAGGGCCTGGTAAAACTCCTCCTGAGCCGTAGAGGCCAACCTCTCTACCTCATCCCTTCCCCTTTCGCCGGTGAGCCTCTGTAGGTTGGCCATGAAATCATCCAACCTCTCCACTGCCTCTTGGGAGGCCTTTAATCCGTCAAAGGTGAAGTTCAACTTCTGCCGATAGTGGGTGCTCAAAAGAAGATGCCTTATCGCCCGGGGGGGGTAGCCCTTGGCTAAGATATCCCGTAGGGTATAGTAGTTTCCCAGGGATTTACTCATCTTCCTCCCCTCCACTATCAGATGATCGCAATGCAGCCAATAGTTGACGAACTTCACCCCGGTAGCCCCCTCACTCTGGGCGATCTCGTTCTCGTGGTGAGGGAAAATGTTGTCCACACCACCAGTATGGATGTCAAAATGTTCTCCTAAGTATTTCATAGACATAGTGCTGCACTCTATATGCCAACCGGGCCTCCCCTTTCCCAAATCGCTCTCCCAGTATACATCCCCATCCTCGGGGTCCCAGGCCTTCCAGAGGGCAAAGTCCGAGGCCTCATCCTTCCCATACTCGTCGGAGATCACCCTGGCCCCTGCCCTGAGTCCATCCAGCTTCATATGGGAGAGCTTTCCATAACCCTTGAACTGGGAGATGCGAAAATAGTAAGACCCCTTAGCTTTATAGGCATATCCATTCTCAATGAGCCTCTTTACCAGTTCTACCATATCCCCAATGTGCTCGGTGGCCCGGGGATAGACCTCAGCTCTTTTGATGTTTAAGGTATCCAGATCCTCAAAGAAGGACTCCCTATACCTCTGGGTGAACTTCTGCAGGGGAACCCCCTCCCTTTTTGCTCCGGCGATGGTCTTGTCATCCACATCGGTCAGGTTCATCACCTGATAGACCTGATAGCCGCGGTATTTGAGGTATCTCCTGAGGAGGTCCTCAAATATGTAGGCGCGGTAGTTTCCTATATGGGCATAGTCATAGACAGTCGGCCCACAGGTATACATCTGCACCTTCCCCTTTTCTCTGGGGATAAACTCCTCCTTACGGCGGCTTAAGGTATTAAAGAATCTGATGGACATCGGCATTAAAGGACGGGGAGATCAACCTCAAGCTCATAGGGGGTAACCCTGCTGCGGTAATCTTCCCATATTGCCCACTTGTTCTTGAGGAACTTGTAAAAGAGATCCTCCCCCAAGGCCTCCTTTACCACTTGGCTTTCCTCCATCTCCCCTAAGGCTTCAGCTAAGCTGCCCGGGAGATATTCGATCTCCTCCTGACGCTTCTCCTCCTCGCTCATATCGTAGATATCCCTCTCTATTGGCTCCGGAAGAGGATACCCCTTCTTTATCCCCTCTAAGCCCGCGCTGAGCATTACCGCAAGGGCCAGATAGGGATTGCAGGCCGGATCCGGGCTCCGGTATTCTATCCTGGTGGAAAGCTCCTTCCCGGGTTTATATTGGGGGACCCTCACTAAGGTTGATCTATTCCTCTGGGCCCAGGAGATGTAGACTGGGGCTTCATATCCGGGGACCAACCTCTTATAGGAGTTAACCCATTGGTTGGTGACTGCGGTGATCTCTCGGGCATGTTTTAAGAGGCCAGCGATAAACTCCTTCCCCACTTCAGAGAGGCTGTATCTATCCTCTTGGTCAAAGAAGGTGTTTCTGCCATCCTTAAAAAGGGATTGATGGGTGTGCATCCCGCTTCCATTTATCCCATAAATGGGCTTAGGCATAAAGGTGGCGTAGAGGCCGTTCTGTTGGGCTATCTCCTTAACGACCAATTTATAGGTCATTGTGTTATCGGCCATAGTCAAGGCATCTCTGTATTTTAAGTCTATCTCATGCTGGCTGGGGGAAACCTCATGATGGGCATACTCCACCTGGATTCCCATCTTCTCTAAGGCCAAGATGGACTTCCTCCTCAGTGCATCTCCTAAATCCGGAGGGGTAAGGTCAAAATATCCTCCCTTGTCCAAGGGGACCGGTTTAGCGGGTCCCTGAAAATAGAAATATTCCATCTCTGGGCCGACGAGGTAGGAATAACCTAGCTCCTCTGCCTTTTTTAGGGCCTTTTTCAGGACATACCGGGGGTCTCCCTCATAGGGGGTGCCATCTGGATTCATTATATCACAGAACATCCGGGCCTCCCCTTCCTCCTGGGGGCTCCAGGGCAAGATCTGAAATGTGGCCGGATCAGGAAGGGCGATCATATCGCTTTCGTGGATGCGGGTAAATCCCTCAATTGAGGAGCCATCAAAACCCTTTCCTGTCTCCAAAGCATCCCGCAGCTCCTCCTTGGTTATGGTAAAGCTCTTGGGGAAGCCCACAATGTCCGTAAACCAGAGTCTGATGAACCTTATCCCCATCTCCTCTACCTTTTTGTAAATCTTTTCCTTATGGTCCTCCATCTTAGCCTCCCTTTTCAGAAGATTGCCGATAATTTAATTCTCAAGCCTGAGAGTGTCAAGGTTTTTTCCTGGGCAAGCATTTTGCGATGTGGACTTAAGGGGGAGAGATTTTTAATCTGGACAATTCATTATTCATAAAATGAGTGCCAATTGGCATAACCTTTTGTAGGGACAGACCTTCAGGTCTGTCCGCCATCTTCTGGTGATAATCTCGTGCTTTCCTAACGCATAATCTGGGATAATTTTATGGGCGTCTCTCCCTACCCCTTCAGTTTAAGGTCAGGCCCTCCCTCCAGACCCCTCCGTAGAAAACGCTTGACGAGAGGGTATGGATTTTCTATAATACAGTTGGTTTAATACAGTTGGTTTCTTGGCCACGAAACGAATTACTTTAGAATCCTCAAGGCTCACTCTGTTTTGGTTTTCCGATGGGAGTGGGGCATCTTTGGAGGATCCTCAAACCATCTTGAGAGAGACTTGGACAAAAGCAGCTAAGGACGACAAAAAACTTTACAACATTTTGGCATAACAACAGTTAGATTTAGAAAAATTTAAACCCTGAAGGGCAGAACGAGAGGAGTTAAAATGAAAGAATTTCTTCTCCATTTTGTGATTATTTTTGTTCTAACTCTGGTAGTTGGTTCGATTGTGAACTTTCTCTGGAACCTTATCTTTCATGGAGTACAGATGATAGATTGGGAAATACCATTCCGTTTTGCGATTATTTTTGGAATAGTTTTCTCATGGATGGAAGCACGGGAAAGGAAGGGAAAAGAGAAATAGCCTGGGGAGGTAGTAACTTCATAGCATTTTGGAATAACAGAGAGGTGTGCTATAATGACTAACCGAACCCAAAGTGATCCTTTCTTCCGGCTTGCACCCACAAGGTTAATGTCAGGGTAGGGTCTGACCTATGGCAGACCAATTTCTTAGTTTGAACCTGGTTAAGAGGTTGATTTGTTGGGAGGGATAAAGCTTTGGATTTAGGTTTGATTAAACCTTATATCTTGTAATATTATCACTTGATTTTTTGATCCCTTTTCATTAAATTGCGAGTGTCACAAAGTACATTGTTTCAAAAAGATTAAAGAAAATTGAAAGATGAAAGGAGAGACAAGATGAAGAAGTTAACTATTCTTGTTTTATTGTGGGCATTACTACCGTGTTGTGGGAAAACACAAGAACCTACCTATGAGGGTAAACCTCTATCTGCATGGGTTCAGGACTTAAGCGATGCATCAGCAGAGACACAATCAAATGCACAAGAAGCACTAGTCGCTATCGGTAAGCCTGCTGTTTTGCCTATGGTTAAAATCTTAAAAAAGCAGAAAGATACCGCTGTTAAGGTTCGAGCAACATATGTCTTAGCCTATATAGGACAGGATGCAAAGGATGCCGCACCTACATTGAATCGAGGTTCTCAAAACTGAAAAAAACGAAAGCAAACTTTCATCCGCTTCTGCCCGTGCTCTTATTAGTATAAGACCAAATGCTCGAGTTGCAATTCCTGAGCTTGCGGATCTTCTGCGGCAGGGCACTCCATCACAACGCATGGTAGCTACCAATTTATTAGGGCGAATGGGTTACGAGGGTAAGGAAGGGGTTGATTCGCTTATCTATGAAGTCAAGGATAAAGATGAGCAATTGGCTGAACAGCTAACCAGAGCAATCTATGCCTCTCTAATAGAGGATGTAGAAAATCTTTATGAACGTATGAACAATATTCAGGCCGATCTGGAGACTCTCTTGCAGCGACGCTGCGATCTAATTGCCGATTATGTGGAGATACTCAAACGCTATGTACCTCACCAAAGAGATGTACTCAATCAGATTACTAAAGCACAATCTAAGATAGTCGCCGCAAAGACCATATCAGAAAAAATAGAAGCTAATACCGATTCAGTGATCACCGAGGATAATCTCTGGGATGTGATTAAAAAATATCCAAAACTGAAGAACGACCCGGATCTCATGCGCATTTTCGATCACTTGGCCGGCATTCGTATCAGGATTCTTGTTGATGTTCAAGGGTATAATGATAGGGTGCCAGAATATAATAAAAAAATAGAAAAAATACCCCTTCCTGAAATATTTAATTTTAGACCTGCCGTGTTATTCAAAACGAAAGGGATTAAAGGTTTACGCTCAGAATAACCCCGAAAGCGAGTTCGAAAATACGGTTCATCTCCATTTTAGTTGAAGCAGGTTCTCATAACCTTTGGAACAACTGGAGGTTAGATAGCAATCTATCTCGGTTACAATACAGGAAATCGCAGAGCCTCCAAATTCCTAAGTCATTATCAATTAAACAGTTGGCATTTTGGTAGGTTTTACGAAATTCCTCGCTTTATGACTTTGAAAAACAGGGACTTAGTGAACTTCAAACCGCAAATATTGATGATCTGAGATTTCATATTTTGGATAACCATCTGCAAATTGGTGATTTATACCTTCAACTAAAATGGAGAAGAACCAAAATTCAAGGCAATTTGAACGGGAAGGATCCCGTTTTTTTGTTTCAGGCTAAAAAGCTAAAAAAATATGGAAGCTTTTATAATAATTATTACAGGGGTTCTTGTCTTTATTATTTCCCAATATATTCTAAGATTTGTATTAGAGCCAATACAAGAACTAAAAAAGACCATAACACAAGTCTCTTTTTCTTTGATCTTCTGGGCAAACATCTACCGTAACATAACTATTTATTATGATAAAGATGGAGTGTTAAAGGAACTTGGACAAGAAGCAAACGAACGGCTATCAAAAATGAGAGAAGACTTCAGAATATTGTCATGTAACCTACAAATCCAGGTCAATCTAATACCACATTATGAATATCTTAAAAATGTCTTTTCCTTGCCAGATAAACAAGATATAACTCAAGCTTCAGGGAGTTTAATGGGCTTAAGTCACGTTACATTTATCGATTCAAAAAAATATACTAACAAGTTTGTTGATGTCAGGGTTAATAATATTCAAAAATGTTTGAAATTTCATGTGGATGTCTAAAAAATTGGAATAATTTTGATTCAAAAAATCTATTGCACAAAACACCCCAAATTTTTATTGTAATCTGTAATTAGTCCTAGGTTTTCCCCATCCGATCCTAAAAATCCCTTGACGGAAAGCGATTAAAGCTGTATACTCCAATTGCAGAAAAGAGGCTTTGCCGCAATTAACCAGCAAAGATGTTAGAGCAAAAACCACCTCAATATTAAACAAAAGATCAGATCATAAAATGGGTTTTGGAAGTTTATGGGCAGACTTCAATGTGGTTGAATGAAGATATTTTTATTCCTGGTCCAATTTCTTATATAATTTGGGTTTTAGGTTCAGGTTGTTTGTTTACTTTAAATTTAATCTTGAGAAGATTGTTTAATCTTCCCAAGATAAAGGGCGAGCTTAAGGTCTCATTTGCATTTGCATGGATTGCATTTGCGATATGTGCAGTGGGATTGATTGTTTCCATCCCTTTAGCAATGTTTGTTTCAAATATTTTAAACTTGCAATTTATGCCGGTAATGTCTTTTTGTTTTTTCCTTCCTGGCTTTGGATTAATACTGTACGGGGCTATTCGGGAAAAACGAGGAAAGTTTGAAGAAAAGAATAAGTATTAGAAGAGTGTTACTGGATAGAAAGTTCAATCAGCATCAAGGGTAAGAAAAATGTTACAGCAAAAACTGCCCAAATACCTCACCAAAGATCAGGTGGTTAAGTTTCTGCAGAAGGCCAAAAGAAGTAAAAGAGACCTGGCCCTTTTTTACACAAGTGTCTTTCAGCGATTTTCAGTGTTTAATGGACAATTTGGGTTGAACCTTCAAACCCTTTGGCTAAGATGTCAAAGGGTTTTCTACTATATGTGGAGATACTCCTTGTCAAAAGTGGAGATTCACCCTGTACTTGACATCTTATTAGATTTCTTCTCTGCCTACTTTAGGCAAGTCTCCTTGTCTGTAACATGCTAAAGATGTGTCCATCTCCAAACTCGTTCTCTTCAAAGAGTTCTGATTGAACAGAAATATCACCACTAGATTCTGCTTGACGCAGCAACCGAGCAAGTTTAGCAGGAGTCAGATTTCTACGATAGAAATTTGGATAGTCATCTCTATCTTGAGCGACTACCTTCATCAGAGGTCTGACTATGTGCTTCTTCACTGATTTATTTGACAAAATACGTTCTAGAATTTTCATAAGTCTTTATTTGTTCATTGTCTGATGAGATTTTTCATTCATTTCTTCCTTGACATGGCGTAAGAGTTCAAGTAAATTGAATTTATGGATTTAGTAACTATTACACTCACTCTCCTCCATTGGTTTTCTACGCTTTTCCGTAGACCATTTATCAAGCGGAAGATTCATAAAGGACGTCTTTTGATGTTCCACTTTAGAAATAGAACGTCTCCATTTGACGAGCTGAAAGCACGCAAGATTGCTTACTCAGTGCTCTCCGGTAGCATTATGCATGCAATACCATATCGAAACCTCAATTCTAAACACGTGTTTATTGCCGTGGCGCATCGCGACAGTAAAGATAGTCTTGATAAAAAAATCTCCATACTTGAACAATTCGGGAAAGCATTTAGAACTATCTGGGAAAGTGAAGAACCACTACTACATATTTCACAATTTCAAGTTGCAGATATTGACGAAGATGGAACAAACGAAGTGGTTTTCACAACAGAGTATTATGGAACTGGTGCCTATTCAAAGCACATGTTTGTGTATTCTACTGCCAAGAAACAATTATTCGAACTTATTGAATCTTATGATACACAGGATCTTTCTGGTCCGGTTTCACCTCAGATAGACGTAAATCCAAAAACCGATGAGGACTTTATTGAAGCTATTGAGCATTATGCTGTTGAGCAAGGATTTCTTCAAACAACTCAGACCATCGATTTGGATAGCCCGGATTTTGCTGTGCAAAGGTGGTATATTTCGAATGGAGCAAAAATGAAGGGAGCCGTTAAACTGCACTTCTACAGTGATAGACCTCGCTACCCTACAAGTATTTCAGCAACTTTAGAAACAACTGATATTCTCTGGATAGCACACTTCAAAGGGCCTTTATTTGGATATATCAAGTCCAAAAACCAACACTTTGTCGCATTCTCACCTTCGTGGAAATATAATTGGGTTACGTGCCTCACTCATGATGGAGAAAATTTGTGGTTCGGGATTCATTCCGATTTTGGGATTCTGTCTTTTAAATTTGATCAAGTTAAGGGAGACTTGAATTATTATAACTGTTTTAAAGATAAATTGCTCCCCGAAGTAGAGAAGATTCAATATGATAGTGGGGTAATCACTGTAAACAACAAGATCAAGATTCCTGTAGATACTTTGCAGAAACTTGGAACGTATATAAAGATAAGTAAAGAACAAATGATAACCTTATTGAAGGTAAAAGGGGTCGCATCTTTAATCTTGATTTTTTGCAATGAAAGGCTCGTTGATACTTATATTATGGCTTAAGATATCGAAAAGTCAAAAGTAAAGATGTGACCTCATTCCACGAATAAACTGAGGGTCTGGAGGATGTGCAGGAGAAATATGAGAAAATCGTCTCTGAGATGTATTGACCAAAACATTTTCTTTACATAAGGGATTCCCCCTTTTATAATTTAGATTAACAGGCAAAGTAAAAAAATGACTAGTTATAACCCAGAATACAGCCAACCGACTTTTACTGATTTTCACTCAGTTAATTCCGAGACCTCTTTATTATCTCTGAATCTCAACTGGCGTGAAAAAGATTTACCCGAAAGAACAAGGACAAAACATGTCCATAGATTACATCCTTATTTAGGCAAGTTCATACCCCAATTGGTAGAGATATTCTTAAGAAAATACGAGCCTAAGGTAGTTTGTGATCCTTTCTGTGGATCCGGGACGACTCTAGTTGAAGCCAATGCTTTGGGGATAGACTCTATTGGTTATGATATATCAAGCTTTAATTGCTTATTATCAAAAGTCAAAGCTGACGAGTATGATATAGACAAACTGGAAAAGGAAATTAAGGATATCCTAAACAAACTTAATCATAGATTAAAACCTTCTACGTTTTTTTACAATCCACCAAATGAAGATACAGATAATGAATATCTCAAAACATGGTATGCAGATAGAGCAAGGAAGGAGCTTTTATATTACCGTTCTCTGATCCCAAATTACGAATACCAGGATCTCTTAAAAATTATCCTATCCCGAGCAGCCCGTTCAGCAAGGTTGACAACTCATTATGACTTAGATTTTCCTAAAAAACCACAGACAGAGCCTTACTATTGCTATAAGCACGGTCGTATCTGTAAGCCAACTGATAATGCGCTTCAGTTTCTCAATCGCTATAGCCTTGATACCTTAAAAAGAATTAAAGAGTTCGCCAAAATACGCACCAATGCCAAGGTGCAGGTCATTTGTGGAGACTCCAGAACTGCTAAGTTTCCACCACATGACGCTGTTATCACTTCTCCTCCTTATGTAGGGTTGATAAATTATCATGAACAACATCGCTACGCATATGAATTGCTGGAGCTTGAGAATAACGAGGATTTAGAAATCGGAGCTGCTTCTAAAGGCAACTCCAAAGCAGCCCGGGAGGAATACATCAGTCAAATTGGTGTAGTTTTTGAGAATCTAAAGAAAAGTCTCAAAGACAATGGCGTCGTGGTTATTGTAATTCATGATAAAAATGATCTATATAAGAATCTTGCTCCAAGGGTTGGTTTCAAGTTGGAGGAAAAGTTAGACCGCCATGTTAACCGCCGAACAGGCAGAAGATCAACCAATTTTTTTGAGGAAATTCTTATTTGGAGAAAAATAAAATGATCACACCTCAGACCAGAACTCAAATTAAAGGTTATCTTGAGGGTTTTATTCAAGGAATGATTGATCAATACAGAGAATCCCCTTTGAAACCTAATGAACTAAGGCCTCTAAGAAAATATTCAAAAGAGGGAAACATTAGGCCATTTCACGAAGCTCTTTTACCTGAAGGAATTCTGAGAATAAACGAGTTCGAGCGTTCTCTTTCTACCAAATTAGGCGACACCTTTGAAGAGTGTGCGAGATTACTTGGTAGAAATTATTTTGTAAGAGTTGAGAGAAATTACAAGGTGACTGGCGAAATTTCAAGAGCAGTTATTCGAAGTATAGAAAGATTCTGTAATGAGATTAACACAAGCGGATTAGGAAGAAGTTACTTAGATCTGATTCAAGAGGTAGTTTCCATTAACTCAGATGATTTGATTAGTCGAACCCGTAGAGCCGACCTTTACTTAATGGATAAGGATGGCAACGAGACATATTTTGAGATTAAAAGTCCGAAGCCGAACAAAGGTCAATGTGTAGAGGTAGCTGATAGACTATTACACATCCATGCAATGAGAGAAGCAGGACCACCAAGGGTAAAAACCTATTACGCAATGGCTTATAATCCTTATGGTGTAGACAAAGAAGACTACAAGTATAGTTTTGCCCTTCGATATCTGGATATGACCAACCAAGTCCTTTTAGGTAAGGAGTTTTGGGATTTCATTGGTGGAACGGGCAGCTATGAGGAGATTCTCTCAATCTACCAAGAGGTAGGTCAAGAAAAGGGCTCGGATATGCTTGACCAACTTGCTTTGAATTATTAAAACTACTGGCCCCTAAAAAACAAAAGGCAAGGAAAAACTCCTTGCCTTTTGTTGTGGTTAGCAGTCAAGAGTTGGGGTCAACCCTCAGAAAATGGATTTCCCCCGTTTTCCCGGCCCTCTCACCCAACTCCCTGAACTGGCCATCCCGACTGAGACTCTCTTTTACTTTTTGCGCTACATAGCTCACATTTGTCCCTGCAATCCCCTCCCAACTCCACGCCAATTGGTACATTGGTCCCCCCTCTACCTCTAAGCCAGATACACGAGCTTCGTTTCCATGACATCCGCAAGCTGCAGGGCCTCCTCAGATACCCCAGCAGGCCGAATCCCTCTACATAAGTGAGGAATTTCCAGAGATAAGGAAGATCCCAATATCTATTTTCTAAGGGCTGATCCCAATTTATCTTCTGAGTAACTGCTTTTATCAGAGGTCTGACCAAGTGCTTCTTGACTGATTTGTTTGACAAAATCTTATCGATTATCTTCATAAGCTTTTACTCATTGTCTTCTTAGCTATCGAGAAAAGTTCTTGACACACTGAGAGATTTAGATAAATTGGATTGTAGAGCAGTAGAGTAAGGTTTGTTTTGATTCAACCCTTCCCTTAACCTCGAAAGGAGCGAAAGATGCGATATTTATCAAGTGCCCGATATCTCTTTCTTTTTCTACCTTTTGTTTGGTTACTCTCTATATCCTGTGCAACACGTGCCACAGTTCAAAGACACAAGAGCCTTATGCCCTCACCTGGAACTTCATCAGAAAATGCTTATGTGCGAGTAGTTATCTCTCCACCTGTTGATGGACAACGAGGGTTCAAAAAGCAAGCAACTGGCTGGTTGTATCCACTCGTAGTTAGCATTGAGAATCTCACGGATCGGGAACTTGAAATAGGTTTGGAAAACTTTGTTCTTGCTTTAGCCGCAGGAGAACAAATGGAGCCACTCAATACTCGTAGCTGCCAACAAGCCATAGGACGTGAGGCTGGTGCAGGTGACGAAAATATATTCAGCACAGCATGGGACCAAATTAAGATAGACGCCAGTGAAGGCGTTGCCCAATCCATCCTCAAACCCGGTAAAGTTATGCCCACCATGAAGAAGATTGGGGTTCTATACTTCCGCAGGCTGTCTGATCATGAGAGACCTGTGGTACTTTTCATCACCGGCTTACAGACACCAGAAGGCTCACAAATTGAGACAATCACGATCAGCTTCAGTAGCCAATGACTGTAATGAGTAGGCTAGAAGAGAAGGAATACCATGAAGCAAGACTCTTCTAGTGAAAAAGCAGATCAAACTGCTGAACTTAAGCATAGCAGGACAGAATGGCTTAAGTGGGTTGTGCCCTCCGTTACAAGCATACTCATGATACTTGTCGGAGTTATACTCAGCCAACTTTTCCTAAATCGAACTGCAATCGTCGGAGAGAGAGCAAAACTCAAACGGGAAATAATCAACCTCCAATACCCGCACCTACAGAAGATCAGACGATTTGCTCGAATAGGCAAGGTTGCTCAAATAGCAATTGTCCATAATTTCTTCGGAAATGTCGAGAGTGAAAAACGCGAAGTATATCTCTTGCCCAAAATTGCTTACGATGAGAAGGCACGTTTAGAGTGGGAACGACTGGCTGGTGAGATTGCAGAAGCTAGTGACTTAATTGAACCCGAGATTTATGAAATCCATGAGATGATTGTAAGCTACACAAAAAAACATCCAATTCCTGTTCAAAACGGTTCGGACTATACCTATAGTGAAATATCAGGCTACTACTCCGATCATGATAATGTCAAAAGTTGGGTTCTTCTCAACGAGTATCTACTCTTAAAAACCGAGAAGTTTCTAGCCATGGAAGAATAGAACGATTCAAAGCAAGTAAGAGAAGTATCGCAACTCTTTCAAGGGAGATACCAAAGAAGTTTTAGGACATGATCATTGAAGGTGCTTTCTTAAAACTACCAGAACTACTGCTGGGACATATGTTCCCTAAGGAACAGTATGAAGCAACTATAGCGAATCGTCTTGCTATGGGGGTTCTTCTTGAACTATCTGCACGAAATATTGAACTTCCCATGCATCGGATTCATCTGGAGAAGCCCTATAAAGATGTGTCTAAATCACGATCTCCAGGTCGAGCAGATCTCTATGTTAACTTACAACCCACATTCCGGAAAAAATTTAAGGTCAAACACGGATAAATACAACGATTTCAACCTATTAGACCTGGTTTTAGATAATTGGATATTAAGAAGTAGTCCATAAATAAATCTTCATATTTTGAAAA